>LWDU01042033.1_pt1 | contig 46731 bp, 55 predicted proteins | sample 727161 | NCBI WGS metagenome assembly LWDU01 (sample SAMN04566230, study PRJNA314399) | hydrothermal vent metagenome | isolation source: deep sea hydrothermal plume seawater | place: Mexico: Gulf of California, Guaymas Basin | collected 2004-07-11
ATTTCACCAGATGTTAATGACCCTGCGTTTAGAAACATCAGCTTTGATGAATTGGCCGAGGCGTATACCGAATCCATTGATGCTTTGCTGAAAGGCGGCGCGGATATTCTGTTAGTAGAAACGATATTTGATACCTTGAATGCTAAGGCGGCCTTGTTTGCGATTGAACAATATTTTGCAGATCACAAGGTGACCTATCCGGTGATGATATCCGGCACCATTACTGATGCATCAGGCAGAACATTATCTGGCCAAGTAACCGAAGCCTTTTGGAATTCAGTTCGCCATATCAACCCCATCAGCATCGGCTTTAACTGCGCTTTGGGCGCGGAAGAATTACGTCAATATATTGAAGAGTTGTCACGTGTTGCGGATACCTATGTAACGGCACACCCCAATGCAGGCTTACCAAATGAGTTTGGTGGTTATGACGAAACGCCAGAAGATATGGCGGGGCATATTCGTGAATGGGCGCAAAGCGGCTTTTTAAATATTATTGGTGGTTGTTGTGGTACTGGGCCTGAATTCATCACTGCGATGAAAAAAGCAGTGAGCGATTGTGCGCCCAGACAAATTCCAGAATTGGAAGTCGCCTGTAAATTGTCAGGTTTAGAGCCGATGAATATCACCAAAGCGTCGCTGTTCATTAACGTGGGTGAGCGGACTAACGTTACTGGCTCTGCGCGATTCAAACGCTTAATTAAAGAACAAGATTACGAAACAGCTTTAGACGTAGCACGTCAGCAGGTAGAAAACGGCGCACAAGTGATCGATATCAACATGGATGAAGGCATGTTGGACTCAAAAGCCGCGATGGTGCGCTTCCTAAGCCTGATTGCTGCCGAGCCCGATATCTCCGTTGTACCCGTGATGATTGATTCATCAAAATGGGATATTTTAGAAGCGGGCTTGAAGTGCGTGCAAGGTAAAGCGATTGTCAATTCAATCAGTTTGAAAGAGGGCGAAGAAAACTTTATCAACCAAGCGAAAACGATTATGCGTTATGGCGCTGCGGCCATTGTGATGGCGTTTGATGAAACAGGCCAAGCAGACACCTTCGAACGTAAAGTAGATATTTGTACGCGTGCTTATAAGGTGCTGACTGAAAAAGCGGGTTTTCCGCCAGAAGACATTATTTTTGACCCGAATATATTCGCGGTCGCCACCGGCATCGACGAGCATAACAACTACGCGGTGGACTTTATTGAAGCGACGCGGGTAATTAAACAAACCTTGCCGCACGCGATGGTATCAGGTGGTGTGTCAAACGTATCGTTCTCATTCCGTGGGAACAACGTGGTGCGCGAAGCAATTCACGCGGTGTTTTTATATCACGCTATTAAAGCCGGTATGGACATGGGCATTGTTAACGCAGGGCAATTGGCGGTGTATGACGATATTCCAGAAAAACTACGTGAAGCCGTTGAAGACGTGATTCTAAACCGCACACCAGTCAGTGGTGAAAGCGCGACAGAAAACTTACTAGAAGTTGCTGCAAAGTACCTGGATATTGATTCTGAAGAAGCCGTTAAAGAAGCGGCTGAATGGCGCTCGTGGCCGGTTAAAAAACGTTTAGAACATGCGCTAGTTAAAGGCATTACCGAATTTATTGAAGAAGATACCGAGCTGGTTCGTCAAGAAGTCGATCGCCCTTTGCACGTAATTGAAGGGCCATTAATGGATGGCATGAACGTGGTCGGCGACTTGTTTGGCGAAGGAAAAATGTTTTTGCCACAAGTGGTTAAATCCGCACGGGTAATGAAAAAAGCCGTGGCGTATTTAATGCCGTATATGGAAGAAGAGAAAGGCGACGTTATTTCCAGCAATGGCAAAATTCTGATGGCGACAGTAAAAGGTGATGTGCACGATATTGGTAAAAATATCGTGGCGGTCGTTCTGCAATGTAATGGTTTTGAAGTGGTGGATTTAGGGGTGATGGTAGCGGCTGATACGATTTTAAAACAAGCACGTGAACATAATGTCGATGCGATTGGTTTAAGCGGCTTAATAACGCCATCGCTGGATGAAATGGTACACATGGCGAAAGAAATGGAACGCCAAGGCTTTAATGTGCCGTTGATGATTGGTGGTGCAACTACCTCGCGCGCGCATACGGCTGTAAAAATAGAGCCAAATTATCATGGTGCCAGTGTTTACGTAACAGATGCTTCGCGTTCAGTGGGCGTGTTAACGAAGCTGCTAGATACACGTGAAGACAATGACTACCAACAAAAAATCCGTGAAGAATATGCCGAAGTGCGTGAGCGCCATAAAGGTCGTCAGTCCACTAAACGCCAGTTAAATATTGAAGATGCTCGTGCCAATGCAGCCGAGATAGATTGGAGCGCAGAAACGCCGATAAAGCCGAGTTTTCTAGGCACGAAAGTATTGAATGACTTTCCACTTGATGAGATTGCAAAATTCATTGATTGGTCGCCGTTCTTCCAAACTTGGGAGCTGATTGGTAGTTACCCCAAAATTCTTGACGATGAAATTGTGGGCGAGCACGCGCGCGATTTATTCAAAGACGCGCAAGCGATGCTAAAACAAATCATTGATGAAAAATGGCTTACCGCAAAAGCTGTGTTTGGATTTTATCCAGCCAATAGCCGTGTGGACGATGTCGTGGTTTACGAAGATGAATCACGCGAGGCGGAAAGAGCCGTATTGCACCATTTGCGTCAGCAAAACATAAAACCACCGGGGCGTAAAAACTATTGCCTGGCAGATACTGTTGCGCCAGAAAATTCAGGCATTAATGACTATATAGGTGCGTTTGCGGTAACCGCAGGGATTGGTATAGAAGAACACGTAAAACGCTTTGAAGCCGAGCATGATGATTACCAATCCATCATGATTAAAGCGTTAGCTGACAGGTTAGCTGAAGCATTCGCTGAATGTTTGCACCAGCAAGTGCGTAAAGAACACTGGGGTTATGCGAAAGATGAGTTGTTAGGCAATGACGAATTAATTAAAGAAACATACAAAGGAATACGCCCAGCGCCGGGTTACCCTGCGTGCCCAGATCATACCGAAAAAGAGACGTTATTTTCGTTATTAAATGCGACGGAAGAAGTAGGTATTGAGCTAACGAAAAGTTATGCCATGTACCCAACGGCTGCCGTTAGTGGTTGGTATTTTGCGCACCCCGATGCGCAGTATTTTAATGTTGGTAAGTTAAAGAAAGACCAAGTAGAGGACTACGCAGAACGCAAAGGCGAATCGATAGATTATGTTGAACGATGGTTAGCGCCAAGCCTTGCTTACGACCCCGATGACAATTGAGTTAACGTTTTACACTACCGATGGTTGTCATTTGTGTGAAGAGGCTAAAAGTCTATTGCAACAGTTGTTGGCAAAGCATCCAGAGTGTTATCAAATAGAAGTGATTGATATTGCAGATTCTGACGGACTGATTGAGCAGTACGGAACGCGAATACCAGTAGTTAAAACCAGCGCTGGTAACGATGATTTAGGTTGGCCATTTGATTACGCCAGTTTGTTAGCTTATGTAGAGTCATAACGAATGGACGCTAAACAAAAAGGTATCAGCCGGTTTGCTTATATTATGTTGGTACTCAGCATTATCGCCGTACTATTAGGTGTAGGCGTTTTTTATTGGTTTATTTTTGATGAGAGCGTGTCCACATCCGTTGGGGCAAAACGCCCTATTAGCTCGTTACCTTTATAGTTAAAGGTAACGAGTTTAAGAAAAGAGGGGGTTTACTCAGTCGGCATTTTTGGGAAGTCGGTGGTTTCACATTCTTCCTTTAACCACGCCATTTTTGAGTCGCAAAAAAGATTTATGGTCGGCTTGAAGGTGCTTGTATCATCTAATGTGCCTGCTTTAACAATAACAAGGCCTGGCATTACATCAGCCTTCGAAAAGAGCTGGGAACCGCAGGTGCTGCAAAAGTGACGTTTAATATCTTTGCCGCTATCAGCTTTAATAACGTACTGTGTTAACGTGTCTCCAGTGATGGTAAAAGCGTCTTCTGGCACGCCAATATTAATGGAATACGCTGTCCCTGATACTTTTTGGCAGTCGGTACAATGGCATGCCGCAGATATAACAGGCAGGGCGGTTACTTCGTATTTCATAGCGCCACATAGGCACTGTCCAGTTTGTTTAGTCATGGTTTTTCTCCTTGGTTCATTTAATCAAAAACGATACAACGATTTTTATATACTAACACCTCGTGCTGCAGGTGATGTCTGATGGCGCGAGACAAAACTATTTTTTCATTATCTTGGCCTTTTCGTTTTAAATCTTCAACGTTATCGTTATGCCTGATACGCACGATGTCTTGCTCGATGATGGGGCCCGCGTCTAACTCGCTGGTAACGTAATGACTGGTGGCGCCTATAATTTTCACGCCACGTTCGTGTGCGGAATGGTACGGCTTTGCTCCGGGAAAAGCGGGTAAAAATGAGTGGTGAATATTAATTATTTGATTAGGGTACTGAGCAATAAAGTTAGGACTTAGAATTTGCATATAGCGCGCAAGAACGACTGTGTCTACGCGGTGTTCAGCCAGTAAGTCTAATTGATATTTTTCTTGTTGCTGTTTGTTATCAGCGTTAATCGGTAAGTGATAAAACGGTATGCCGGCATTGTCAGCGAATGATTGAAAGTGGGTATGATTGCTGATGATTAAAGGTATTTCCACGTTCCACTCGCCAGATTGATAGCGTGACAAAATATCGAATAAGCAATGCCCGTGTTGCGAAACGAAAAGTGCCATTCGTGGTTTAACGTCTGAAAAGGCGATACGCCAGTTCATATTAAGAACGGAGCCAACTTGTTCATTAAATGCGTTTTCAATCGATTCACGGGCGATATTGAAATTGTCTAATTGCCATTCAACTCGCATAAAAAAGTGTTTGTCACTCACGTCAACGTGCTGTTCAAGGTCAACAATGTTGCCGTTGTTCTCGCTTAAGAATTGAGTCACTTTAGCAATGATGCCGGGCTGATCTGAACATTCTGCAAGTAGTGTGGCCGTGGCTTGGTTATTCAACGGAGTGTCCTTTATTTGGTTTGAAGTCTGCTTGGCTTAGTAAAGCTATTGTTTTAATAATGTGTTCTTGAAGCTGTTGTTCATCGTATACGATAGCATCGGCAAAGCCCCATACGGGGTTTGGCCAAGCAATATCAGCTTTGTAGCGAACGATGTGGTGTAGGTGCAATTGAGGCACCATATTGCCTAACGCGGCGATGTTCATCTTGGCCGCCTGAAACCCATCGTTGAGTGCTTTGCTGAGTTGTAATGATTCGACTTGCAGTTGTTGTTGATCTATCGCGCATAGCTGAAACGCTTCACTGATGCCTTCTTGCCGTGGCACAAGAATATACCAAGGGTAGTTAGCATCTTTGCTCAACAATAAAGCGCACAACGGAAAATCACCTAAGTAATAGGTATCTTCAGTAAGCCTTGGGTGCAGTTCAAATGACACGGCTAATCTTCACGCTTCCAGTGCCCAGACTTTCCACCTTTCTTTTCAAGTAAACGAACACCTTGAATGGTCATACCGCGATCTACGGCTTTACACATGTCGTAAATGGTTAATAAGGTGACTTGTGTCGCGTTCAACGCTTCCATTTCCACACCTGTTTTGCCGGATGTAGTGACAGTGGCATGGCAAGCGATGCAGTTATTAGCCGTGTCGGGTTCAAGTTTAATATCAACATGGGTAATGGGGAGTGGGTGGCAAAGCGGAATAAGCTCGGCCGTTTTTTTGCTGGCCATAATGCCCGCTATGCGCGCAATGCCCAGCACGTCGCCTTTTTTATTGTCGCCGGCCATCACGCGTTTCAACGTGGCAGCCTCCATTTCAATAAAGCCTTCTGTGACAGCCGTACGGTCGGTATCGGCTTTTGCGCTGATATCCACCATATGGGCATCGCCAGCAGCGTTAAAGTGTGTAAGTTCTGACATAGTTTAATGTAGTGATTGCGTGATATTATGAGCAATTATGACACAAACCAAAGCAGAGAAAGCCATGACCATAAAAGTACTTTATTTCGCCAGTTTACGTGAGCTATTAGGCTGCAATGAAGAGCTGATTAGCGAAGACGGTTTGAACACGATAGGGGATGTTTGGCAGCGTGTTAGTGACGGTAAAAACGTCACGCAACAGGTTTTGTATTCTATTAATCAAGAGTATGCGCAAGCAGAATCACTGGTTAAGGCGGGCGATGAAGTGGCGTTTTTTCCACCGGTGACAGGCGGTTAATATGATTAAAATTATTGAGCAGCCTTTTGATCCATGGCACGAATTATCAAGCTTTCAATTAGCGATGAGGCGCGATGGTGAATTTGGTGCCTGTGCGAACTTTACCGGCACCATGCGAGATATGAATGAAGGTGATACGGTGAATGCAATGGTGCTGGAACATTACCCAGGCATGACTGAAAAGCACCTAGGTAAAATCGTACAAGAAGCTAAAGAGAAGTGGGATTTACTTGAAACCTTGGTTATTCACCGCGTGGGTGAGTTATTGCCCAATGACCCGATTGTATTGGTGGCGGTTTGGTCCGCGCACCGTAAAGATGCGTTTGAAGCGAGTCGTTTTATTATGGAAGATTTAAAAAGCAAAGCGCCGTTTTGGAAAAAAGAATCCGTGAGCGGCTCTGGGCAACAGGCAGAAAAAAACCGCTGGGTCGAAAAGAACACCAGCGGTTACTAATCTAAAAACAGGTGCTGCTTAGAAGTGAGGCTTGTCTTCAGCTGTTTCGTAACGCGCAACACTTTCCATGATTTCTTTACCAGCGCCTTCAAGACCTTGCCAGCCGTTAATTTTTACCCATTTGCCAGCCTCTAAATCTTTATAGTGTTCAAAGAAATGCGAGATTTGGTCTAGCGTAACTTTAGGGATGTCCTCATGAGATTTAACGTCGTCATAAAGCGGTGTTAATTTTGAAACAGGAACAGCCAATACTTTCGCATCTTCGCCAGCTTCATCGGTCATCATTAAAACGCCAATGGGGCGACAACGGATAACAGAGCCGTTCATTAATGGCACGGGCGTGATCACTAACACGTCAACTGGATCGCCATCATCTGATAAAGTATGTGGAACATAGCCGTAGTTACATGGGTAATGCATAGCCGTGCCCATAAAACGGTCAACAAATAAAGAACCTGAGTCTTTATCTACTTCATATTTAATAGGATCAGCGTGTGAAGGGATTTCAATAATAACGTTGATGTCATTTGGTAAATCTTTACCAGAAGGGACTAAATTTAGGCTCATGTTCTTTCCTTATCTGTTTAGTTAATTAAATGCTGTGCTGGATTATACAGAAAGGGGCGTAATTAATTAAGGTTTCTACTTGCAACAAGCATACATGCAGAGTAAAAAAGAGGAGCTGTTTCGTTAGCGCTGTATTTTTTATAAAAAATAAAAAATAAAACAAAAAACAATCGGGAGCTAAGCATGGAGTTAAGTCATTTATTACCACCCATTATTGGGTGTTTCGGTTTATACGCGGCCAAGTATGTTTATGGCTTGGTGATGAAGTACCCCGAAGGAGAAGGCAAAGTCGCCAAGATTGCCGAACAAATTCATTCGGGTGCGATGGTCTTTATGAAACGCGAATACACCATGCTAGCTAAGTTTGCCGCCGTGTTGTTTGTTTTGACGTTTATCTTCCTCGGTTGGGCAACAGCGCTTTGTTTCTTCTTCGGAGCGGTGGCATCTGGTCTAGCGGGCTACATAGGCATGAACACAGCGACTAAAGCAAATGTTCGAACGACCACTGCTGCGCACACAGAAGGTGCGGAAGCTGCACTATCAGTGGCTTTTTTTGGTGGCTCTATTATGGGTCTGGCCGTTGCATCACTGGGCTTAATGGGTCTTGGGTTGATGTACTTGTTTTTCGGTAGTGACCCAGAAACATCACACGCGATTCATGGTTTTGCCATGGGCGCATCTGTCGTCGCTTTGTTCTCCCGTGTCGGCGGTGGCATTTTTACCAAGAGTGCCGATATCGGCGCCGATTTAGTCGGTAAGCTTGAAGCGGGTATTCCAGAAGATGACCCACGTAACCCAGGCGTTATTGCCGATAACGTAGGCGATAATGTGGGTGATGTAGCGGGTATGGGTTCAGATATTTTTGAATCATATTGCGGTTCTATGATTGCGACGATTGCAATTGCATCGACTATGTCTGCTGTGGTATTGAGTGAGTTAGGTGCACAGTCCAGCTTGATGTTTTTGCCACTAGCATTAGCTTCAATTGGCTTACTTTGTTCGATAGCCGGCATTGTTATAGTTAAACAAAACGCAGCTAAATCTCCAGAAAAAGCCCTGCGTATGGGCACAATGGGGGCATCAATAATATTTATTATTGCGGCATTACTGATGATTTTGATGATGGACGTTAATACCTATGTTTGGATGGCCGTTTTAGCAGGCGCTGTTGGTGGCATTATTATTGGCCTAGTCACTGAATATTACACAGCGGGTGCACCGGTTCAGCATATTGCACAAGCAGGTGAAACAGGCCCAGCCACAGTAATGATTGCAGGCCTTGCTGTTGGCATGCAATCGGTGGCAATCCCTGTGTTTACCATTTGTGGTGTGATAGCTGTATCTAGCCATTTTGCTGATTTGTACGGTGTAGGTATTGCAGCTGTTGGTATGTTAGCCACCGTGGGTATCACCATGGCGATTGATGCTTATGGCCCTGTGGCGGATAACGCCGGCGGCATTGCTGAAATGGGTGGTTTAGGTGAAGAAACGCGCAAAATTACTGACTCATTAGATGAGTTGGGTAATACCACGGCGGCGATTGGTAAAGGTTTTGCCATTGGCGCAGCAGCGCTGGCAGCGTTGGCTATTATTACGGCGTTTATAGAAACAGTTTCAGCGCAGATACCTAATTTTTCTTTAGAATTAAATGATCCGCAAGTGCTCATTGGTTTGTTTATTGGGGGGGTTATTCCATTTGTTATTGCGGCATTGACTATGACGGCCGTTGGTGATGCAGCCTTTGAGATGATTAAAGAAATTCGCCGTCAATTTAGAGAAATTGATGGTCTGCTAGAAGGCACAGCAGAGCCAGATACCGAACGTTGCATCGATATTGCGACAACCGCGGCACTTCAAAAAATGATTGTGCCGGGTGTTATTGCCGTTAGCGCACCACCATTGGTTGGCTTTTTAATTGGCGCTGAAGCCTTGGGTGGTATGTTGTCGGGCGCACTGCTTTGTTGTGTACTGATGGCACTCATGATGGCCAATGCCGGCGGTGCGTGGGATAACGCTAAAAAGTATGTTGAAAAAGGTAACTTAGGGGGTAAAGGGTCTGATACGCATACAGCAGTTGTTGTGGGTGATACTGTAGGTGATCCGTTTAAAGACACCTCTGGCCCATCAATGAATATTCTTATTAATGTGATGGCGATTGTTAGTTTGGTGATTGCGCCTTTATTAGGTTAAATACCTTTAGGTAGGAAACAATAAAAAGGCAACTGTATAAGCAGTTGCCTTTTTAGCTTTCTCGAGACTATATTTTCCATATAATAAACATTTTTAAACGATTAATTATTCGATGTTGGCGTACCCTAATATTGACCCCGTTGCACTCGCCTTAGGCCATGTGAAAATTCATTGGTACGGCGTTATGTACTTGATTGGTTTTGTCGGCGCTTGGCTATTGGGGCGCATAAGGGCGAAGAAGATTGGTTGGGCTGTTGAGCAAATCGATGACTTGATATTCTATGCAGCGATGGGCGTGGTGTTGGGTGGCCGCATTGGCTATGTGTTGTTTTATAACTTTCCTGCGTTTGCCGATAACCCACTTATTTTATTCAAAATTTGGCAAGGCGGTATGTCGTTCCACGGTGGTTTAATTGGCGTGGGTTTGTCGATGTTATTGTTTGGTCGAAAATACAAACACCGCTTTTTTGAGGTCATTGATTTTGTTGTGCCATTAGTACCTATTGGATTGGGTGCAGGTCGGGTCGGTAATTTTATAAACGGTGAATTGTGGGGTAAGCCAACGGATTTCAGTTTAGGTATGTTGGTGCCAGGTTTAGGCAATATACCTCGACATCCTTCGCAATTATACGAGGCGGCGCTAGAAGGCGTTGTGTTGTTCCTGTTACTGTGGGTATATACCAGCAAACCAAAGCCAATGATGGCGGCAACGGGTTTATTTTTAATGGGTTACGGGGCGTTTAGGTTCTTAGTGGAGTTTGTTCGCCTGCCCGATGCCCACCTTGGCTATTTAGCATTTAATTGGCTAACGATGGGGCAAATATTGTCCACGCCAATGATTTTATTAGGAGGCTTTTTAATGATAAAGGCCTATCAAAAAGGATCGTAACCAATGAAACAATATTTAGAATTGATGCAGGATATCCTCGATAACGGGACGAATAAAGAAGACCGAACGGGCACGGGTACGCGTTCAGTATTTGGTCGTCAAATGCGCTTTGATCTGTCTAAAGGCTTTCCTTTAGTCACCACCAAAAAATTACATTTACGTTCAATTATTCATGAGTTACTGTGGTTTTTAAACGGCGATACCAATACCGCGTATTTAAACGAAAATGGTGTGAAAATTTGGGATGAATGGGCTGATGACAATGGCGACTTAGGCCCTGTTTATGGACATCAGTGGCGCTCATGGCCTACACCATCGGGCGGCAATATTGACCAAATAAGCGAGGTGTTGGCGCAAATTAAAAACACCCCCGATTCACGCCGTTTAATTGTTAGCGCATGGAATGTGGGCCAAGTGCCGGATATGGCCTTACCACCGTGTCACTTGTTGTTTCAATTTTACGTGGCGGATGGTCGCTTGTCTTGTCAGCTATATCAACGTTCTGCTGATTTCTTTTTAGGCGTGCCGTTTAATATCGCCAGCTATGCTTTGTTAACGCATATGGTCGCGCAGCAAGCCGGTTTAGACGTGGGTGATTTCGTTTGGACAGGCGGCGATGTGCATTTGTACAACAACCACTTCGAACAAGCTAATTTGCAATTGTCACGAGATACGTTGGCATTGCCACAGTTAAACATTGCTCGACAGCCAGCGTCATTATTCGATTATAACTATGACGATTTCGAAATAGTTGGCTACGAATCCCATGCGGGTATAAAAGCCCCCGTCGCTATTTAAAGATTATCTGATGATTTCAATGATTGTTGCGATGGGTGAAAACAACGCCATCGGAAAAGATAATGAGCTGCTTTGGCACTTGCCGGAGGATTTTAAATATTTCAAAAAAACCACGATGGGCAAACCTATTTTAATGGGGCGTAAAACCTATGAGTCCATTGGTAAGCCGTTGCCGGGTAGAGAAAATATCGTGATAACACGCGATAAAACGTTTACGGCTGATGGCGTGACGATTGTGAATTCAATTGATGCGGCATTGTCTGCCAGTCAGCAATACGATGAGGTGATGGTTATTGGTGGGGCGAGCTTTTACCAGCAAATGTTACCGATGGTGAAACGTTTATACTTGACGCTTGTGCATCAAACTTTTGATGCCGATGCCTTTTTTCCTGACATTAACGAAGATGAATGGGTAGAAACGGAACGCCGCGAATACGCAGCGGATGAACGCCATGCGTATAACTTTTCGTTTGTTACGCTTGATAGAACCGTTGAACGAACAGGCTAAAGACCAGGCGTTGCGAAACAATCGCAAGGCTCGCTGATACGTTCCTCGTGAACACCCAGTTTTAGCGCTGTTAACGATCCGCCCCATAAGCAGCCACTGTCTAAGCACGTTGCATTATTTTTTGTGTGAAACCCCAAGGTAGACCAGTGGCCAAAGAGTATTTTATCACTTGTTGTTTTTCTATTAGGCGCTTCAAACCAAGGTATTAGCCCTTTGGCTTGCGTGCCAAGTGCGCCCTTGTCTTTAAAGTTCAAACGGCCTTGCGCGTCGCAATATCGCAAGCGGGTGAAGCTATTAATGATGGAACGTAGTCGATCATTGCCGGCTAAGGCGTCGTCCCAACAATCAGGTTGATTGCTATACATGGCGGCTAAAAAACTATCCAGTTGACGGCCTTGAAAAACGGTTTCAAGCTCACGGGCATAACGTCGTGTATCAGCCATTGACCACTGCGGCGGAATACCAGCATGAACCATGCTGTAACCGAGTGCTTTATCTTCATGTAAAAAAGGTTGCTTGCGCAGCCATTGAATAAGCTCGTCGGCATCGTCGGCATTCAATATATCCGAAAATGTATCCGCTTTATACGGCGTGTGATGGCCGTGTGCAATGGCTAAAAAATGGCAGTCATGGTTACCAAGAACACTGCGCGCGCTGTTGCCCAGTGACATGATGAAGCGCAATGTTTCTAGCGATTGCGGACCGCGGTTGATAAGGTCGCCGGCAAACCAAAGCTGGTCGATGCAGGGGTCAAACTTAATCGTGTCAAGTAATCGCCTAAGGGGGTCATAACAGCCTTGAATATCGCCAATGGCGTAGGTTGCCATGTGCCGGTTTATTTAGTGTAGCGTGCGTGGAATGGAGAGTGAAAAAGCGGGAATAAGGGCGGTGAATTTATCGCCGTCAGAATCCAGCATGTGATAACTACCTTGCATAGCGCCGACAGACGTTTCAATCACCGCGCCACTGGTGTATTGATACGATTCACCGGGCGGTATGTGCGGCTGTTCACCAATGACGCCTTCGCCATGCACTTCTTGAGTTTTACCGTTAGCATCGGTAATGACCCAGTGTCGGCTAAGTAATTGGGCTTCTATATCGCCTGCGTTTTTTATGGTGATGGAATACGCAAAAACATACCGTGCAGCTTCTGGTTCAGATGACGAGGCAATGTAAGTGGTATCGACGGTTACTTGGATATTTTGATGTTTGGAATCGCTCATAGTCGTATTTTACAATCTAAAGTAAGATGGTGTTAGACATAAATGAGAGTTAAGGGTAAAAGTTTGAGAATACATATTTTAGGTATTTGTGGCACGTTTATGGGTGGCCTTGCGGTGATGGCGAAGCGTCTAGGGCATACAGTAACGGGATCTGATGCAGGCGTGTACCCGCCGATGAGCACGCAACTTGAGTCAGAGGGGATTGAGTTGATGCAAGGTTACCGTGCTGACAATTTAGCGGTGAAGCCGGATATGGTGGTGATAGGCAATGCGTTGTCGCGGGGTAACACGGAAGTAGAAGCGGTATTAAGTTTAGGTTTGCCGTATACCTCCGGCGCGCAATGGTTGGCAGAACACGTGTTGCAAAACCGATGGGTGTTGGCTGTAGCCGGTACACACGGTAAAACCACCAGCAGCTCCATGTTAGCGTGGATACTTGAATACGCAGGGTTAAAACCGGGTTTTTTAATTGGCGGTGTGCCGTTAAATTTTTCAACGTCGGCACGGTTAGGCGAATCGGATTATTTTGTAATAGAAGCGGATGAATACGATACGGCCTTTTTCGACAAACGCTCAAAATTTGTCCATTACCGACCAAAAACTTGCGTACTAAATAACCTTGAATTTGATCACGCAGATATTTTCGAAGACCTTGATGCCATCAAACGGCAATTTCATCACTTAGTGAGAACTGTGCCGAATAATGGTCTGTTAATCAGCCCGTCGGACGATTCAAATGTAGATGATGTATTGTCGCAAGGGTGTTGGACACCGACGGCAACTGTTAATACGGGTGCATCCAGTACAGCCGAATGGACAGCGGCAAATATCACGGCGGGTGAAGGTGAGTTTGATGTGTATCATCATGGGGAGTTGTCTGGTCGTGTGTGTTGGGACTTAAGCGGGCAACACAATGTGTCGAATGCATTAGGCGCAATTGCGGCGGCCGACCATGTTGGTGTTACGCCGGATGTTGCAGTGAAAGCCTTAGCAGAGTTTCAGAACGTAAAGCGCCGGATGGAAGTGAAAGCGGTGGTTAACAATATTACCTTGTACGATGATTTTGCACATCACCCAACGGCTATTGAAAGCACTTTGGCGGGGCTGCGGGGGAAAGTTGGCGAGCAACGGATTATTGCCGTGTTAGAGCCGCGTTCAAATACCATGAAAATGGGGGTGCATAAAGCGACCTTATTACCTTCGTTGAAACAGGCGGACTGTGCTTTTATTTATATGCCCGAAGGCATGACATGGGAAATGAACATGGAACAGTTTCCGACGGTTCAGTTGTTTAAAACAATGCCGTCACTGATTGAGGCGATTGAGAAAGAAGCGAAAGCTAACGACCACGTGTTGTTTATGAGTAACGGTGGTTTTGGTGGTATACACCAACTGGTAGAAGATCGTTTAGGCGAGTAAATAAACGAGATGCGTTTTCCGACAAGCAATGTGCCCATCTTCCCGTTGTCGGCAGTGTTGTTTCCTGACGGTGTGTTGTCGCTAAAAATATTCGAAACACGTTACTTAGATATGGTGAGTCGCTGTTTAAAACAAGACGTGCCTTTTGGTGTTTGCATGATTGTTGACGGACATGAAGTAGGCAAAGCCGCGAGTTGTTATCAAATTGGCACGTTGGCAAAAATTATTAATTGGGGACAAACCGCCGATGGCGTATTAGAGATTGAAGCCATGGGTTGTCAGCGATTTAAGATGCTGGATAACCAAACCTCAAAGCAGGAACTCATTACCGCAAATATTCAGCTGTTAGCGGATATTCCCTCTATACCCGTACCCGATGAATTAGTGACGTTAACCGGTATGCTAAGGAATGTGCTGAGCAAGAACAAACACGCCGATGCCATAGACGATAAGCAGTTTCATGATGCAAATTGGGTTGGTTATCGTTTAACGGAAGTCTTGCCAATGGAGAGTGTTATCAGGCAACGATTGCTGGAAATAGATGACCCGATTGAAAGGCTGCACATGATATTGGGCTTATTTACAAACCGTCAATAATAAATGATGGTGTTACTTGCATATTGCATTTGTTCAGCTAAATTTAAATAGCTTCAAGGATGTGGCGATATGATATTCAACCCAAAAACACGCTCTTATATTAAGGGTCTTGTTCTACTTGTGATGTTCCTATTTGCTGGTTTGGCGACAGCAGCGGAACATAGCAATATTTTATTGAGCATTGACGAGGTGAAAGCACGGATAGAACAAGGCAACGTAACACTCGTTGACTCCCGTTCACTCGTTGAATTTAAGAAGGGGCATATCAAAGGCGCGGTATCGCTACCAACAGATGAGACGTTTACGAAGACGGGCCGTTCAGACTTAGTGGCTACGATAACTGAAATCCTTGACTTAATGAGCGCGGCAGGGATTACATCAGAGTCTAAGATTATTATTTATGGCGATAAAACTTTTTTAGATATGTCGCGATTATTTTGGGTGCTTGAAACGTTTGGAGTTAAAGACGTGGCCATCATGAATGGCTTTTTCGGAGAATGGGTGAAAAAAATTACTCGACACAAAAAGGATTGCAAGCTGTCGTAGCCTCCGATTTTTATCCAGCATTACAAGAAGAGAAGCTGGCGACCATGCTGGTGGTTTTTGCATCTATGAAAAACAATAACGAATCCATCATAGATGCTAGAGCCGAAGTGGAATATCAGGGCAAAGAATCACAAACGAGCGTGTATGGACACATTCCATCTGCAATTAGTATTCCTTGGTATACAAACCTGACAGCAGATTATTCAAAATTCAAACCCATTGCTGAGCTAAAGGAAGTTTATAAAGCGGTGGATATGAAAAAAATGAACACGGTTTATTGCAACAAGGGAAAAGAGTCAGCGACCAACTACGTTGCCTTACGTATGCTAGGTGCGAATGTGCGGGCGTATGATGGTTCGTGGCATGAATGGAGTCTCCAGACAGGCTTGCCCATTAGCAAAACTAATTAGCGAAGGTTTATTTTTAGAATGCTCCGATTATCTTATTTTACCGTTAGGCATCAATTCGTTTTATTGATGATGGTGATGGCGTGTTGCTTAATCATCGGTTATTCAGTGTTTGCGTATTACATAGAAAAAATGAATATGCTGAAGAAGTGATTGATGAAATAACGGTAATAAGCCGTGCGTTAAATCACGATTATGCCGAATTAATCATGATGGGTTTGCCGAGCTCAAGTATAGGAATCGTTCACAAATGGAAAGTATGGCCAATGATAGAGCATGCAGATTTAAGTGATAAAGCCGGTCGCGGCATATTGCATTATTCAAAATCTAATGCCAATCACGAAGTAATTAACATGCCAGCGGGTCTGTCCCATGCAGTAGTTGGTGATCGATTGTTGTTTAAGCGCAGCGTTATGTTTGGTAACGAGACAATTGGTGAAGTTAGCTATGAGCTGTCTAACGCAAGGTATGAAGAATTAATAAGGGAATTGTACGAGCAATTGGTCATTGTTATTCCAATTGCATTGGGGTTGTCAATATTATTGTCTTTATGGTTGCAGCATATTTTTGTCTATCCGCTGCAGAATTTAATGGCCGCTATCAAAGGTATTGGTGTGAAACGTGATTACTCGGCACGTATTTCGGTAGCCCATGAGGATAGAAGTGAATTCGCGACACTAGGTAAGAGTTTCAATTCATTATTGTCTCAAGTAGAAACAACGCTGTCGGATATTAAGACTCGAAAGCCTATGCGCAAGAGTTGGCTTATTATGATGAGTTAACCAAGTTGCCTAATAGGCGATTGTTAACCGAGCGCATGGAGTACATTTTAGAAATTTCTAAAAGAGAACGTCGATGCGGTGCGTTATTGTTTATGGATTTGGATCACTTTAAAACGTTAAATGATTCAAAAGGGCACGCGGCAGGTGATGAGTTATTACAACACGTTGCCGATAGGCTTAAAAAAGTATTCCGTGCCGAAGATGTCATCGCCAGATTAGGTGGCGATGAATTCGTGATTTTATCTGGGCATCTTGAGGAATCTGAAGAGTTGGTGATTAACCAAATACACTCGTTAATGTTGAAGTTACGCCATGTATTGGGTGAACCGTTTCAAGTGCAAGGTGAAACGTATCATTTGACAGCGAGCATTGGCATAACCACGTTCCCTGGTATGGCTGAAAGTCCTGAAGAGTTGATGAAACAGGCGGATACTGCGATGTATAAGGCGAAAGAAGCAGGGCGTGATGGGTGTAAATTTTATCAACCGCAAATGCAAGAATTTGCTGATGCTAGATTGCAGATTGAGAACGGATTACGTCAGGCCATTGAGGCTGATGAGTTTGAATTGTTTTATCAGCCACAAGTGGATGAGTTTGGAAGAATTCTTGGCGCGGAGGCATTATTACGTTGGTTTAAAAAGGACGATGGCATGGTGTCGCCGGCTGAATTTATACCCGTTGCCGAGTTAACGGGTCTTATTGTGCCCATTGGTGAGTGGGTTATGCGCGAAGGGTTCAGGCAATTAAACCAATGGCAAAAAGCCGGTGTAAATAAGGACTTTAGATTGTCGATAAACATTAGCCCTTACCAATTCCATCAAAGTAATTTTATTGAGCTTGTTAAAGACTTAATCGCCGAGACAGGCGTGTCAGCGAACAATGTAACGTTAGAGGTAACCGAAGGCATCACGATTAAAGACATGCAATCAATCATTGATAAAATGGCGCAATTAACAGCGCTTGGGTTTAAAATTTCGATGGATGATTTTGGTACCGGCTATTCATCGCTAACGTACTTGAAACAGCTTCCGCTGAGTGAACTTAAAATTGACCAATCGTTTGTTCGTGACTTGCACATTGATAAGGCGGATGCGGAAATTGCCGCGACAATTATTGCGATGGCGAATAATTTGAATTTAGAGGTGGTTGCCGAAGGGGTTGAGGAAGAGAGTCAACTTCGCTTCTTGATTCGGAATGGTTGTGAGGTGTTTCAAGGCTATTATTTCCATCGACCTATGCCAGCTAAAGATCTCGATGAATTACTGTTAGGTAACTTAGTTATTTTGTGAGTTGTTGCGGCGAATTTTGCTGATTAATTTCGCGAGTAAGAAAATTAGAACACAAATAAGTAACCAAACAGGCCAGTTATCTAACAAACTATTGGGTGCGTTAGAGATGGCGTTTCCAAACAGTAAGCCTGGAAATAGATAAGCGGGCGCCCATAATATTGACGCGATAATGTTGATAGGGACGTATTGCTTAAGGGGCATATCCAGTATGCCAGCAATCAGCGGGATAACAGCGCGAATGGGGCCAACAAAACGCCCGATAAGAATACTAAATACGCCGTATTTTTCAAAGAAGCGATGGCCTTTCTGCAAAAAACTGGGGCGTTTTTCAAACCACGCTACGGTGTAAATTTTTTCTTTATAGAGTTTACCTAAGGCAAAGCTTAGACCATCACCAACAGACGCACCGGCAGCGGCCCATAAAGTGGTGGTAAATAAATCAAGCGTGCCATTGCTGATAAGCGTTCCGATGGCGAACATAATGGCAACGCCGGGCACAATAATGCCGACAATAGCGAGTGACTCAACCATGGCGACAAGGAAAATAATCGCACCCGACCATAAGGGGTAATCAATGACCCATTGAGTAATTAAATTAAGCAGATCTGTCAGCATACTAAATTACAACTATTTATCTTGGTTACGCATAAAGTCTGCTGTATTGAAGAACGCTTGCATCAATTCATCGTGCATGGGTTTTTCAATTTCCATTTTCGATAGTGCAACGTCCATACAGTGCAGCCATTGATCACGTTCTTTGGTGCCAACGCTAAAGGGCAAATGACGAGCGCGTAGGCGTGGGTGGCCAAATTTTTCGATATACAAAGATGGTCCGCCAAGCCAGCCGCTTAAGAACATGAATAGCTTTTCTTCAGCTTCGTTTAAATTCGGCGCGTGCATATCGCGGATGGTTTTAACATCAGCAATAGAATTCATCGCTTGATAAAAATACTGGGTCAGTTGGCGAACGCCCGCTTCACCACCCAGTTTTTCGTACTGATTCAATTTGTAGACTTGCCCGGGTTTAACGACATCAATCATGTGAGTTTTGCAAAAGCGATTTTGGCAGCGTTTAGCGTATCGTTTATATCTTGTTCGCTGTGTGCTGCGGAAACAAAGCCAGCTTCAAAAGCGGACGGGGCAAGATAAATACCTTGTTCTAGCATCAGGTGAAAAAACTGTTTGAACCGTTCTTGATCGCACTGCATGACTTGTTCAAACCGGCTGACGTTTTGATCTGTTGAGAAGAATAAGCCAAACATGCCGCCCACTTGATTAGTGGTAAAGGGGATGTCGGCTTCATTCGCCAATTGTTGCATGCCATCCAATAATTGCGTGGTTCTGGCGCTAAGTTTTTCGTAAAAACCAGGTTCGCTAACAAGCTTTAAGGTTTTTAAACCGGCAGACATGGCGATAGGGTTGCCGGATAAGGTGCCAGCTTGATACACAGGTCCTTCAGGCGCGAGCTCAGCCATAATATTTGCACGGCCACCAAACGCGCCCACAGGCATGCCGCCACCAATGACTTTGCCAAGTGTAGTTAAGTCGGGTTTTACGCCGTAAACCTGCTGTGCGCCGCCGAGAGCAACACGGAAACCACTCATTACCTCATCAAAAATGAGTACGATGCCATATTGGTCGCAGAGTGTTCTTAAACACTCAAGAAAACCAGCTTCTGGGGGTATGCAATTCATATTACCGGCAACGGGTTCTACGATAATGCATGCGATGGTTTCGCCACTTTCTTTTAATGCGTCGGTGATAGCATCTGCATCATTGTATGCAAGGGTCAGCGTATGGTCTGCCAATGCAGCAGGTACGCCAGGTGAACTGGGTACGCCAAAAGTCAGTGCGCCAGAGCCGGCTTTAACCAGTAATGAATCTGAATGCCCGTGATAACACCCTTCAAATTTAATGATGTTATCGCGTCCTGTAAAACCGCGCGCTAAACGAATCGCGCTCATGGTAGCTTCTGTGCCAGAGCTGACCATGCGAACTTTTTCAATAGAAGGGACTAGCTTACAAACCGTTTCCGCCATTTGGGTTTCAATCACCGTCGGTGCGCCAAAACTTAGGCCTTTGTCAGCCGCAAGCTTAACCGCTTCAATCACATCAGGGTGGCTATGCCCTAAGACCATAGGCCCCCATGAGCCAACGTAATCAATGTAGCTTTTGCCATTGGTATCGGTAATGTAAGCGCCCTTGGCGTGATCGATAAAGACTGGGTCGCCACCAACACCTTTAAAGGCGCGGACGGGTGAGTTGACACCGCCAGGAATAGAGTGTTGGGCTTGGTCGAAAAGTGAGTTGTTGCTCATGTTAATGTTGCCTAATGAAGAGGTTGGGCATTATAAACATTAATTCTTACAATGCTAAAAAAGCGGGTAGCGATAAGATGAAGGAATATAGCTGAAGATTAACTCATTTTGTTAATTATTCCTTATCTGGGATTTCTCCTTCGATCGCTTATTCGTCTATCATCTTCAGAGCTGCTTGTCTCTTCTTTGTCTAATGTGTCGTTATATTCCAACCACATTGCATTAATAATGCCAAACGAGCAAGCCAGTAAAACACCGAGTATCCAAGCAAAGTACCACATGGTTTAGTTCCTTAATAAAGTGAGTGATCGTTTTCTTGAATAAAACGAGCGGTTAATTTGCCCCATAACTGCTTATAGCACCAAGCAGTGTAGATAAAAATAACGGGGACAAAAAAGGCGGCGCACCAAGACATCACCGTTAAGGCATAAGTGCTGGTTAAGATTTCCTACAAGTTTCAATCGTCTTCTCGTACGGAAAATATACGGAACAATTGCTTTAGAACTGTATTAAATCACTTTAGACTTTATCAAGCAATACCTTTTAATATCAATAAGTTAGAATGTATTTTCCGCTTGGGAAAACTTTCTCATAGTTATTGTTCCAATTAGTAATATCTATATTCTATATAAGTATATTCAACTTTGATAACGGTTACATCTTTGATTAGCCGAGTTTACTCGCTTGCGTATTAACAAGTACAGAAGAAAAGAGAAGAAAGCTGATTGGTTTGAATAGCCTAGAGCTAGGCGAGGACAATAATGCCGCGAGAGATGAAGTCATTAACAATGTTTAGTCCCCCTTCAATAATAATAGCTGGGTTAGGGTATTGTAGGTCGTTTGCTAGTTTGATCAGCAATGCGTTGGTGGTAAGTTCGGTATTGTCAGCTAAAGCCGTTAGTAAGGCGTGTGTCATTGGCGTGGTTTCAAGGAAACCTGCGCGATTATCATCACTTCTATGCACCACTAGATAAGTGGGCTGTTCAGGTGCTTCTGTGGGTAATACATCCGGTGATATGGTGTGGACTGGGTATGTGTAGGCCAGCGATAGAGCAGTATGGGCAACACTGAGAACTTGATTAAGTGGGTCGGTATTTGCAATTTGTTCTGAGTCACCATCTTCCGCGATGGCGACAAACAATTCAGCCCATTCGTAGTGAGCAAGTTCTAACATAAACGGAAAGTCATCTTTCGCGTCGGGGCTATCATGGCGTTCAGTTTGCAAGTATTGCAAGAACTCCTGAGATATCTCAGAAAAATACGGGCTATGACTCGGGTGGCGAGCAAAAAAATCGCGGCACAATGCTTCCCAATGTTCCTCTGATGAGATTTGCTTTAACACAGGAAAAGCATCACTGATAACGTTTGAAATATTAGTGAACAGAAGGTCGCGATACATGTTCATGCGCCGTTCTTCTATATCGGTAGGTCTTGGTGCGTTTTTAGGGTCCCGAATATAGTGTGTGAACGCGTGCTGTGCGCGAATAAAAGAGGGGGTGTTATCCGGTTGCACGTTTTTGTTCTTTGTATGAGGCATGATTTAATTGTGCTTGGTGAATAAGATCGACTTCTTCAAGTAGGTCTGCGAGCGGCGGAATATTTAAATCACGCTCTAATAAAGTTGGGAATACGCCAAATTCTTGGTAGGCGGTATCGAGTAATTTCCACACCGGATCAATCACGGTGGTGCCATGTGAATCAATAATGATATCTTCTGACTCGTGATAATGACCAGCGATATGCGCATAAGAGATGCGGTCACCAGGTAGGCCTTTTAGGAATGCTTCGGCGCTGTATTTATGGTTAACGCTGTTAACGTAAATATTGTTGATATCAATGAGTAATTTGCAGTCTGCTTTTTTAATGACGGCATTTATGAAATCAATTTCTTCCATCTCTTTACCTGGTGCAGCGTAGTAAGAGGCATTTTCAATGGCGATTTGTTCGCCAAGAATATCTTGAACTTGAATGATTCTATTGGCCACGTAATCAACCGCTTCTTCAGTAAACGGGATGGGCATAAGGTCGTACATATGGCCGCCATCACTGCAATAGGTGAGGTGCTCGGTATATACATTTACTTGATGTAGCTTTAAAAAATCTCGAATGTCGCGAACAAATTCTACGTCTAATGGGTCGGGGCTACCAAGGCTAAGCGATAAACCGTGTGATACAAAAGGGAATTGTTCGGTTAACGCGCGTAATTGTTTGCCAAATGCGCCACCAATTCGAATCCAGTTTTCAGGTACGATTTCATAAAAATCAACATTACTGGGCGGTTGCTCAGATAGCGGGCCCGTGAAGGCCCGCCTTAATCCGAGACCTGCTCCCTTAACTGGAAAGGTACTAGTCATTGCTAAGCGGTATTATTTTTTGCCGCCGCATTTGCCTTCAGCACATTTGCCTTCAGCACATTTAGCTTCAGCAGCTTTTTCAGATGCTTTAGCAGCAGCACATTTGCCTTCTGCGCATTTGCCTTCTGCGCATTTAGCTTCTTTAGCTTTTGCAGCCGCTTTGTCGGCGCCACATTTGCCTTCGCCACATTTAGCTTCAGATTTCTTTTCGCCGCCGCATTTGCCTTCACCACATTTGCCTTCTGCAAGCACCATGTAACCGGTTTCTAGTTCTGTTGCGCCAAATGGGCTAACGTCTGCGCTTGCTGCTGGAGCAAATGCCATTGATGTTACGAATGCCGCGCCTAAAGCAGCTACTAATGGTTTTTTTGTAGAATTTTTCATAATAGAGTCCTTTATATTTAATTAGAAATTTCAAACTGTAAATCCAGTCGTCTTGCATAATTGCCGACGAGAGTGACCGGTTAACTATATGCGATTTAATAGACCATGCAAAGTTAAAAAAACTTACAAGCTTTTTTGCATTGACGGCATTTACGTTATCTAGCTTAGGACGCTAAGCATGAACTGAGGCTGAATTAGTCGATAGCCTTTTTATTGAATTCACATAGATCCTCTATAACACACGAGCCACAACGCGGTTTACGGGCAATACAGGTGTATCTACCGTGTAATATTAGTAAGTGATGCGCATCTATCATGAAAGTTTTAGGCACATGCTTAAGAAGTTTTTTTTCAACGTCTAAAACGTTCTTACCGGGTGCTATTTTGGTACGATGGCTGACTCTAAAGATATGCGTATCGACGGCCATGGTGGGATGGCCAAAGGCAGTATTAAGTACAACATTTGCTGTTTTTCGACCAACACCAGGCAGGGCTTCAAGTTCCTCACGTGTTTGCGGTACTTCGCTATTATGCAAATCCACCAACATCTTGCAGGTTTTAATGATGTTGGCGCCTTTGGTGTTAAATAGGCCGATGGTCTTAATGTATTCTTTAAGCCCGTCGATACCTAAATCAAAGATGTCTTGAGGTGTATTAGCGACAGGGTACAGTTTGTCAGTGGCTTTATTGACACCTTTATCCGTTGATTGCGCAGATAAGATAACGGCAATCAGTAATTCAAACGGTGAACTGTAATTGAGTTCTGTTTCAGGGTCGGGAATGGCTGTGCTGAGGCGTTGAAAAATCTCTAGCCGTTTAGCCTTATTCATAAGGGGACTATTTGTCGATAAGCCATTCATCACCTTTTAAAATAATACTGGCTTGCTTTATTTGCGGCACATTAAGGGCGATAGTCGCTTTTAATTGGCTATTTGCAAACGGGGTGTAATGATCGTAAACCAAGGAGTAATTAACGATAGCGTGTGATTCGTCAACCAGTTCAATGGAGGTTATATCTTGTATGGATTGGCTGACGGCAATCACGCGAGTATTGCGTAAGATGTCATCGCCCCAAGGCTTGCCAATTAATAATTTTTCACCGACAGGTGTAAATTTTAAATAAACACCAGAACGGCCAGCTTTTTTGCAACTCACTACGCCAGCATCAACCCATGCTTGTTTATCATCGCAATTCCATCCACGAGAGTCTTCTCCACGTGCATTTGGATTATTGGTAACAATGCTAATGGCATAACCTGAGGAAGTATAATTGGCCGTTACTATTTTTAACGCGAGTTTGTTATCTAAAACAGGTGCTTTATGGCAGGCGATCAGCAGGCTGCAACTGATGAAAACAAACAGTAATTTGGCTGAATAGTTTAACATATCAAGCTCCTTAGGCATTAAATTGAATGGGTATTGTAGACGAGTGATTAGGTTAACAGATGATTGATTGGTCGGAAATAGAAACAGTGATGTTGGATATGGACGGGACCTTATTGGATTTAAGCTTCGATAATTACTTCTGGCGTTCGGTAGTACCTGAGTATTACGGGCATCAAAAAAACGTCTCGTTTGATGAGGCGGTCGCACATTTAGAGCCAATTTTTAAGGCGCAAGAAGGCTTGTTGAATTGGTATTGTTTGGATTATTGGACGCGAGAGCTGGGAATAAACATAGCCCAACTAAAAGCGGATACCCAAGCGCATATAAAAGTATTGCCTGATACGCGCGGCTTTTTAGCGCAACTTCAACAGATGTCTAAACGCTGCATTTTAGTGACGAATGCGCACGTGGATAGTTTAAGCATCAAAATGCAGAAAACGGGTTTAATTGAGTTTTTCGACGCGATTGTGTCGTCGCATGATATGGGCTACCCGAAAGAGCAGCAAGGCTTTTGGCAGGCATTTCAAAAACTTGAGTCATTTGATAACGCCACAACCGTGATGGTTGACGACAGCTTAAGCGTGCTAAGAGCAGCAGATGTCTTCGGGATTAAACATCTGGTAGCGATTACTCAGCCAGATAGTACCGAACCACCGCGACTTGTGAATGAGTATACGGCGGTGGGCAGCATAGGGGAGCTATTCCCAAATTAACGTCTCGGTGGCCGTGGCTTATGGTGCGATTTTGACTTGCCGTGTCGGTTGTTAGGCGATGGCTTATACACTTTTTTTGTGGCTGGTTTAACCTCGGGTAACGCAGCACCATCAATACTTTTAAATGGAATTTTATGTGAAATATACGCCTCAATATCTGGCAACGAATAAGCAAATGTTTCACAGGCAAAACTAATCGCAATGCCACTAGCGCCAGAGCGCGCTGTTCGACCGATGCGATGCACATAGTCTTCAGCGTCTTGAGGTAAATCAAAATTAAACACGTGACTAACGGCCGGTATATGTAGGCCGCGTGCGGCGACATCGGTTGCAATAAGCAAAGCCAGCTTGCCATCTTGGAAGCTCTTAAGGATGGTTTGGCGTTTCTTTTGGGGGACATCACCCGATAAAACGGCGCTGTCAAAACCATTGCCTTCTAAGAAACGGTTTACCTTATCGGCATTGTGTTTTGTGTTGATGAAGATAATCGCACGTTCTGGTTTTTCTTCATTTAATATTTGAATCAATAACGGTATTTTTTCGTTGTCAGCGGGGTAATAAACAGACTCTACGACTTGCTTAGCGGTTACCTGCTCAGGTTCAATGCGCACCATTTCAGGGTCGTTCATGTGTTCATACGCCAGTTCAGTCACCTTGAACGATAACGTCGCTGAAAAGAGTAAATTCAAGCGTTTTTCAGGCTCAGGCAATCGACGCAATAAATAACGAATGTCATTGATGAACCCAAGATCAAACATACGGTCAGCTTCATCTAACACGAGGACTTCGGCGGTTCTTAAATTAAATACTTTTTGTTTAAAAAAATCGATGGTACGGCCGGGCGTGCCGATTAAAATATCAACACCGTTTTCGATGGTTGTGCGTTGTTTTTCATAGTCTGTACCGCCGTAGGCTAGGCCGACGCGAACGTTCGTATGTTTGCCAATAATATTAGCGTCATTGGCAATTTGTATGGCCAACTCTCGTGTTGGCGCAAGGATTAATGCTCTAACGCCTGTTTTATTATCAGCCGCCTTGTGACTCAATAAGGAGTGATACGTCGCCAATAGAAAGGCAATCGTTTTACCCGTACCGGTTTGAGCTTGGCCGGCAACGTCTTTTCCCGTTAGGCTGACCGGTAATGTTTGTTCTTGAATCGGGGTGCATTTAGTAAAGCCAGCATCATTAAGGCCATCAATTAACGGCTTCGCTAATCCGAGGGAAGAAAATGTGGTGTCAGTTAAGTGTGTTTCGGACATGTGTTGGACTTGTTTAAAAGTAAGTAGAAAGAATGAACAGGATGTTAGTGAGTGCTTAAATTTTCATGATAAGCTATGCAGCAGATATCCTACTCTATTATGAAGTAGCGATGCACAGTATTAACCGAACGGAGATAAGATAGTGAGTGAAAACATAGTTCATACCAGCGATGATACTTTTGAACAGGACGTATTAGCGTCAGATCAGCCAGTGTTGGTGGATTTTTGGGCGGAGTGGTGTGGCCCATGCAAAATGGTAGCGCCAATTCTCGATGAAATAGCAGATGAATACCTAGGAAAAGTTAAGATTGTTAAATTGGATATTGATTCAAATCCAGCCATGCCGAGACGATTTGGTGTGCGTGGAATTCCAACCTTAATGGTGTACAAAGGTGGTGAAGTAGAAGCCACTAAAGTAGGTGCGGTGACTAAGTCACAATTAGCAGCATTTATAGACAGCAATATCTAAAAAAACATAGCGCCTTCGTCTTTAAATGTAGACGAAGGCGATTTTTAGTGTTAAATTTACATTCGTAAGAAATTCCTAAGCACGCGACTTGCCGTGCGAACAATCAAAACATCCAATTAAATTACCTGTGCTGGTTTAGCACATAATCCATTTTCTATATAACAATACAAAATTTACATGAATCTAACTGAACTGAAGCGTAGACCTGCGGCTGATATTCTTAAGCTGGCGGAAGAGCTGGGTGTGGATAACACCGGCCGATCTAGAAAGCAAACTACTGTTTTCCATATCCTAAAAAAACTTGCAAAAAAAGGTGAGGAACTTAATGGTGACGGTGTTTTGGAAGTGCTATCTGATGGCTTTGGTTTTTTAAGGGCGGCAGACGGTTCTTTTTTAGCTGGCCCAGATGATATTTACGTTTCACCTAGTCAAATCCGTCGCTTTGGTTTAAGAACAGGCGATACGATCTCTGGAAAAATTCGTCCACCAAAAGACAGCGAACGTTATTTTGCTTTATTGAAAGTTGAGCTGCTTAACTACGAAAAGCCTGAGCACGCAAAACATAAAATTGCGTTTAAAGATTTAACACCGTTATTTCCTAATGAGCGTTTATTCCTTGAATTAGGTAACGGTACGACTGAGGATTTAACATCACGGGTGATTGATTTAGTATCCCCAATTGGTAAAGGGCAACGTGGTTTGATTGTGTCTCCGCCAAAGGCTGGTAAAACGATGATTCTTCAGAATTTAGCGGCCTCAATTGCACAGAATAATCCTGAAAGCCATCTGATTGTTTTGTTGATTGATGAACGTCCTGAAGAGGTGACAGAAATGTCACGTACAGTTAAAGGTGAAGTAATTTCCAGCACCTTTGATGAGCCAGCTTCTCGCCACGTGCAAGTGGCTGAAATGGTCATTGAAAAAGCCAAACGCATGGTCGAGCATAAAATGGACGTGATTATTTTGTTGGACTCTATTACTCGTTTGGGCCGTGCATATAATACCGTTGCGCCATCATCGGGGAAAATATTATCGGGTGGTGTGGACGCAAATGCATTAGAGCGTCCAAAGCGTTTCTTCGGTGCGGCTAGAAACATTGAAGAAGGTGGCAGTTTAACGATTATTGCGACAGCCTTGGTTGAAACGGGTTCGCGTATGGATGATGTGATTTACGAAGAGTTTAAAGGCACCGGTAATATGGAGCTTCACCTTGAACGTAAAATCGCAGAGAAACGTATTTACCCTGCGATTAATGTGAACCGTTCTGGTACGCGCCGTGAAGAATACATTGTGGATGCAGACATCCTTCAGAAAACGTGGATCTTAAGAAAAATTCTTAACCCGATGGACGAAATGGGCGCGATTGAATTCTTATTAGAACGCTTTAAGAAAACTAAAACGAATAGCGAGTTCTTTGATTCGATGAAACGCTAAGTACACCGCTTTAAAAACAAAAAAAAGAGCTTCAATTGAAGCTCTTTTTTTGTGGTGTCGGCAGAGGTTTATTTGCTTTGTTCGCGGCTAATGGCGCGATGGCCAATGTCTGTGCGGAAATAAACCTTATCCCATTCAATGGAGCCAACCGCTTCGTATGCTTTTATTTGTGCATCTTCAACGCTGTAGCCAAGGGCGCAAGCACACAATACACGGCCGCCGTTGGTAACAATTTGGCCATCTTGCATTTTCGTGCCGGCATGGAATGTTTTACTGTCAGCCGTTTCATTAGGGATGCCGTTAATAGCATCACCTTTGTTGTAGTCAAACGGGTAACCGCCAGACGCTAACACAACACCGACGGATGTGCGTGGATCCCATTCAGCTGAAATACTGTCGAGGGTGTTATCGAGTGCAGCATTACATAAGTCGGTTAAATCACTGTTTAAACGCATCATGATTGGCTGGGTTTCGGGGTCACCAAACCGGCAGTTGTATTCAAGCACTTTAGGCGTACCTTCGGCATCAATCATCACGCCAGCGTACAAAAAGCCGGTGTACGGAATGCCATCTTTAATCATACCGTCTAGGGTTGGCTGAATGATGGTGTCCATGATGGTTTGGTGCATCTGCGGCGTCACAACCGGCGCTGGCGAGTACGCGCCCATGCCACCAGTGTTAGGGCCTGTGTCGCCGTTATCACGTGCTTTATGGTCTTGTGATGAGGCCATAGGTAAACCTTGGTGGCCGTTAGCAATGACAATAAAACTGGCTTCTTCACCAACAAGAAATTCTTCAACAACCACGCGATGGCCAGCTTCACCAAATGCATTGCCCGCCAACATATCGGTCACCGCCTCAATAGCTTGCTGCTCTGTTTCAGCTAGAATAACGCCTTTGCCCGCGGCTAAGCCATCGGCTTTCACAACAATCGGCGCGCCCATTGAGCGGATGTAGTCGCAAGCAGGTTTAACCTCGGTAAAACTTTGGTATGCAGCGGTTGGTATGTTGTGACGTGCTAAAAAGTCTTTGCAATATGTTTTAGAACCCTCAAGTTGAGCGGCCAATTGAGTGGGGCCAAAGCAGCGTAATCCATTGGCGGAAAATTGATCAACGATGCCTGCAACCAACGGTGCTTCAGGACCTATGATCGTGAGTTCAATGGATTCTTTTTTGGCAAAAGCCAATAAGCCATCGATGTCTTCAGCGTTAATGTCGATATTTTTGATGCCGGGTTCTTGTGCAGTGCCTGCATTGCCGGGTGCAACGTAAACAATATTTACTTTATCAGACTGTTTAGCTTTCCATGCAAGCGCGTGTTCACGTCCACCACCACCTACGATTAATACGTTCATTGATTGTCCTTTGTATTAGTGTCTAAAGTGGCGCATGCCGGTGAAGACCATGGCGATACCGTGCTCATCAGCCGCTTGAATCACTTCGTCGTCACGCATGGAACCACCTGGTTGAATCACTGCGACAATGCCCGCTTCGGCGGCGTTATCAAGCCCATCTCTGAATGGGAAGAATGCATCCGATGCCATCACAGAACCTGCTACATCAAGGCCTGCATGCTCGGCTTTAATGCCAGCGATACGAGCGGAGTTGATGCGGCTCATTTGTCCAGCGCCAACACCAATGGTCATGTTGTTTTTACCGTAAATAATAGCATTAGATTTTACGAATTTAGCGACATTCCAAGCAAATAACAAATCGCGCATTTCTTGTTCTGTCGGCTGGCGTTTAGTGACCACGGTTAAATGGGCATACAGCTCGTTGTCAACGCTTTGGACCAATAGGCCGCCATTAACGCGTTTAAAGTCTTGGCGAGTGGCATTGTTTGTTTCCCAATGTCCACTGTCGAGCAAGCGAAGGTTTTTCTTGCTGGCAATGACAGCAAGCGCATCGTCATTGATGCCCGGTGCGATAATCACTTCTACAAACTGGCGTTCAGTGATGGCTTTAGCAGTGTCAATATCCAGTGGGCGATTAAACGCAATGATGCCACCAAAGGCTGACTCTGGGTCAGTTTGGTAAGCGCGGTTATAGGCTTCAAGGATGTTACCCCCTAATGCTACGCCGCATGGATTTGCGTGTTTAACAATTACGCAGGCTGCGTCGTCGCTAAATTGTTTAACGCACTCAAGCGCCGCATCGGTATCGGCGATGTTATTGTAAGAAAGCTCTTTGCCCTGTAATTGCGTGGCAGTGGAAATGCAGCCCGCGCTTGCGTTTTCTTCGGTAAAGAAAGCGGCGTTTTGATGCGGGTTTTCACCGTAACGCATGACTTGTTTTTGTTTAAATTGTAAGTTGATGGTGCGAGAAAATTCAGCTTTGTCACCGTTTTCTTGAATGCTGCCTAGGTAGTTAGCAATGGCGCCATCGTATTGCGCGGTGTGTTCAAACGTTTTAACCGCAAAATTAAAGCGGCTAACGTCGTCCATGCCGCCGCTTGCTTTAATGCTGTCGATGGTTTTTTGATAATCACTCGGGTCAACAATGATGGTGACGTCTTTGTGGTTTTTTGCCGCGGCGCGAATCATCGTTGGGCCGCCAATATCAATGTTTTCAATGGCTGTTGCCAAGTCGCAATCAGGATTAGCAATCGTTTGTTGGAAAGGGTAAAGGTTAACCACAACAAGGTCGATAGGTTTGATGTCGTTGTCTTGCATCACGGCTTGGTCAATATCACGACGGCCTAAAATGCCACCATGAACCTTAGGGTGTAACGTTTTAACACGGCCGTCCATCATTTCAGGAAAGCCAGTGTAGTCACTGATTTCTACAACCGGGATATTGTTTTGTTGTAACAGCTTAGCGGTGCCGCCAGTTGAAATGATCTCAACGTTTAGGTCGCTTAGTTGCTGACAAAATTCAATGATGCCAGTTTTATCAGAAACGCTAATGAGTGCGCGAGAGATTGTGTTGCTCATGCTGTGGCCTGTTTGTGGTGTGAATAGGCGTTATGCAGCCTAGAAAACAGGATATTTTATAGAAAATTGTATTTTTTTGCTGAGCTTTTTGGACCCAAATTTAACGCAATTAGAGGTCTAATTCGTAAGCGGTTAATTTTTTTCTAAGCGTACCACGGCTCAGGCCTAGCATCTTAGCTGCTTTGGATTGGTTGGATTTTGTGTGGTTTAACACGGCTTCAAGTAAAGGTTTTTCAATTTCACTGATGACCATCGCGTGCAGGTCGACAACTTCTTGCCCATCCAGTTGTGCGAAATAGTTTTCTAATGCCTTAGCCACTTGTTGGCATAAAGGGTGGTTTGGTTTATCCAAACTCATGCTGCGCGGTGTAAATTGTCAATGTAGGCATCAAAGATTTTATCCATAAAACTAAGTTGTTGATCAGGCTCTTGAAGTGAGAAGCTTTCTTTAACGAGCGGTAATAACGATACATCTAAGTGCTTAAAGTACCAAACAATGTGCTTTCTTGCAATCCTAACACCCATAATGTCACCATAAAATTCATGTAATTGAATAATATGACGTGTGATGATGGCTTTTATTTCATCAATTCCAGGCGGGGCTAACGTGCGTCCGGTTTTTAGGAAATGGTCGATTTCTCTAAAAATCCATGGCCGTCCCTGCGCGCCTCGGCCAATTAACAGCCCATCGGCGCCGGTATGGTCGAGTACTTCTTGTGCTCTTTGTGGGGTGCTAATATCGCCATTGGCGAACACTGGAATGCCGATGGATTGCTTAACCAATTTGATGGTGTCAAATTCCGCATCGCCATTGTATTTACACTCGCGAGTGCGGCCGTGAATAGCCAGTGCTTGTATGCCAGATTGTTCAGCGATTTTAGCAATGGTTGGGGCGTTTTTATTGAGAGGATCCCAGCCGGTTCTAATCTTAAGGGTGACGGGTATATCAACGGCGCACACGACAGCTTCCAAAATTTTTTTGACCAGCGGTTCATCACGGAGCAGGGCCGAACCGGCAGCAACATTACACACTTTTTTTGCCGGGCAACCCATATTGATATCAATGATTTGCGCACCATTGGATTGATTGAATTGAGCTGCTTCGGCCATTTGCTGTGGGTTTGTGCCGACGATTTGGACGGAGCGTGGTTCGTCTTCACCTGTGTGGTCTAATTTTAATAAAGTCCGCCGGTGGTTACGTAAAGCTGGGTTTGATGCCGTCATTTCAGATACGGCTAAGCCAGCGCCTAGTTCCCGGCAGAGCTGTCGAAAAGGGCGGTCGGTAATGCCTGCCATTGGAGACAAGATTAAATTATTGCTTAAGGTGTACGGGCCGATTTTCATAACGATGAGCAGTTTAACCTGTTCACTTTACGAATGCCTACTTTTGATAGAAAAGCGCTGTTGAGGCGGCTTTAATGACTAAACGATATTTCGAAACCAGCCGCATCTTCATGCGGTTTTTGGAAGGTTAAAGAAACTTGTTTAAGCGCTAATGCTGCAAAGAAATCATTGGTGTCATTCTCAGCAAGGTAATCATACTTAGTGAAAGCGCCCTGAGCGACAGCTTCGCCTAAGCCGGACGTCAATATTACGTTGATGGTAGGGTAGGCTTGCTCGGCTAATGCGTTATTTTTAATGGTTAATTGAAGTAACAGCACCTGGTCTGTCTGTGCGCTAAGGTTTAGTTGGCGTTCAATGATTTGGATGTCATCAAGGTTACTGTAAGATGGAATCTGTAAGCCGAAGGCGCTATTTAGGCGTTTAAACGCGGGTTGAAAGCTCACGTTTTGCGTTATAGAGCCGGATTGATTATAGATAAGCTGGCCGAAAAAAAGAACAGTTAACAAAAACGACATGGAACCGAGATGCCGATAATGACGGACTGGTGTTTTTGTTGTTTCCCAAATGGCCGCGTTAGGAATAGCGCTACTTGACGTTGGTTCAGAGTGAGTTGTTTGTTTGCCTTCTTCCTCAAAAGGCTCTGTCGTGATCCGCTTGTTTTCATTGGCATTAAAAACGTCATTGCAATGGCCGCAACGAATCAAACCGTCTTTAAGTTCAAGTTGTTCGTCTGTGATTTGTAAGCTGGTTAAACAAGCGGGACACTGTGTGTAATGCATCGCTTAACCCAGTTTTGTAGCGTGCAGGCATGCCCAGCCATCTTTAATAACGGGCGAATCAAAAACAAAGCGTGGTTGATACGCTTGCATCACTTGATCTGCCTGTTCACTTAGAATGCCGGAGAGTAATAAATGCCCGTTTGTTTGAACTAAAGAGGATATTTCATCCGCCAGGGTGATCAGCGGTTCGGCAAGAATATTAGCAATAACGATGGTTTTCGCATCGCGTGGGTAATGTTTTTCATCGTAGACTTGAATCTTATCGAGCACGTTATTCTGTGTGGCATTGTTGTTAGTAGCCGTCAGCGCTTGGGGGTCAATGTCAATACCAATGGCGTGTTTGGCGCCCAACAAAAGCGCAGCAATGGCAAGGATGCCAGAGCCGCAACCAAAGTCGATGATCTTGCAGTCGTCGAGCGAATTGTTTGCTAACCATTCAAGGCATAAAGCAGTGGTTGGGTGTGTCCCCGTGCCAAAGGCAAGCCCTGGATCAAGTCTTAATATTGTGGCGTTAGCGTCCGGTGTTTCGTGCTCAGTAGAGCAAACCCAAAAATTTTCGCCAAATTTAATGGGGTGAAAATTCTCGAGCCAGACGCGCTCCCAAACCTGGTCTTCGAGCTGCTCAATGGTGATTTGCCAGTCGTTTGCAGAATTAAGGTGCTGATTAAAGTATTGTTCAACTTGGCTAAGGTCGTGTTGTTCTTCGAATAAACCGGTGACGAGTACTTGTTGCCATAAAGGGGTGGTTTCAAGGGGCGGTTCGTAAATAGGTTGGTCAGCACCGTCCGTCATAGTGACGGACAGTGAGCCTAAGTTCTCAATTAGCGTTTCAACGTGAGGAGCAAACTCTTTGCTTGTTGCAATGGTCAGTTGTTGCCAAGGCATGGTTGTTACATTCCAAGCTTCTTTTCTAGGTAGTGAATATTGTAAATGCCAGACGCGAAGTCTTTATCAAGGACGATGTCTCTTAGTAATGGAATGTTAGTATGGATACCATCAATGACCATTTCGCTGAGTGCTGTTTTAGTCCGCGCCAAGGCCGATTCCCGTGAATTACCAGACGCGATAAGCTTGCCAACCATTGAATCGTAGTACTGAGGCACGGTGTAACCATTATAAATATGCGTATCCACGCGGATACCTGGGCCACCCGGAATATGTAGCTGAGTAATTTTTCCAGGTGATGGAATGAATGTTTCTGAATGTTCTGCATTGAGACGACATTCAATCGCGTGACCTTGGATTTTAATGTCTTCTTGTTTATAACCCAGCGGCTCACCGGCTGCAATTTTTAGTTGCTCGGCGACAATGTCTACGCCGGTGATGATTTCGGTAATGGGGTGTTCAACTTGCACGCGGGTGTTCATTTCTATGAAATAGAACTCGCCATTTTCGTATAAGAATTCAAACGTTCCTGCGCCGTAGTAGCCAATATCTGCACAGGCTTTAGCGCAGCGTGTGCCGATTTCTTGGCGAACTTCTTCAGTAATACCAATCGCCGGTGCTTCTTCAATCACTTTTTGATGTTTGCGTTGCGTGGAGCAATCACGCTCACCCAAGTGAATAGCGTTGCCGTGCTTGTCGGCCAATATTTGGAATTCGATATGGCGGGGTGTTTCGAGAAATTTCTCCATGTACACCATGTCGTTACCAAAAAAGCTATTGGCTTCTGTTTTAGTCAGCGCTATGGCATTTAGTAACGCCGCTTCGGTATGCACAACGCGCATGCCGCGTCCACCGCCGCCGCCAGCCGCCTTAATAATAATAGGGTAGCCAATGCCGCGAGCCAGTTTAATATTGCGTTCTTTATCGTCATTTAAAGGCCCATCAGAACCAGGAACGCAAGGAACGCCCGCTTTGACCATCGCTTCAATGGCGGACACTTTATCGCCCATCAGGCGAATGGTTTCTGAACGGGGGCCAATGAAGGTAAAGCCGCTTTTCTCTACGCGTTCAGCAAAGTCTGCATTTTCCGATAAAAACCCATAGCCGGGGTGAATGGCTTCAGAATCGGTTATTTCGGCTGCGCTGATGATGGCTGGAACATTGAGGTAACTTTCTGTGGAAGACGGTCCACCAATACAGACAGACTCATCCGCCAAACGGACGTGTTTTAAATTTCTGTCAGCTGAGGAGTGCACAGCAACAGTTTGAATACCTAATTCGCGGCAAGCACGCAAAATGCGTAGTGCAATTTCGCCACGGTTAGCAATAAGAATTTTACCGAACATATGTCTCTCGTCGATGCGTTAAAAGGAGGAAATGATTAATCAATAATAAATAATGGCTGGTCAAATTCAACCGCGTGGCCGTTCTCAGCCATGATTGATTTAATGGTGCCTGATTTATCAGCTTCAATTTGATTAAGGATTTTCATCGCTTCGATAATGCACAGCGTGTCGCCTTGCTGAACAGGTTGGCCAATGGTGACAAACGCAGGTGCATCAGGTGACGGTGAATTGTAAAAAGTGCCTACCATTGGTGATGTTACGATGTGGCCAGATAGCTCTTCAATGTCGTTACTGGTGTCTGCAGCCGGTGCTGATGTTGTTATAGCAACTGTTGGCGCTGCTGGTGCAACTGCAACGGGCTGGGTTGAAGAATATCGATTGATGCGCACAGACTCTTCACCTTCGTGAATTTCTATTTCTGCAATGTCTGATTCTTGAATCAGTTCGATGAGTTTTTTTACTTTTCTAATATCCATAATTAACCTCTCGGTGTGTTTTCTATTAAGGGGAGCGCAGCAAGTAGTGCTAGCTCGTAACTTTTTGGCCCAAAGCCGCAGATAACGCCTTTTGCGATATCTGAAAAATAAGAATGTTGGCGGAATGATTCTCGCGCATGAACGTTTGATAAGTGAAGCTCAATAAACGGTGTGTCACTGGCTAGCATCGCATCGCGCAAAGCGACGCTGGTATGGGTAAGTGCAGCGGGGTTCAATAGAATAACCGCAACGCCATTTTGTTTGCTTTGTTGCACGGTGTTCACTAAATCATGCTCGGCATTACTTTGATAAAAAAGCAATTCGTGTCCGTGTTGTTCAGCGAGTTGAGCTAAGTTATTTTCAATGTCAGCCAATGTTTGTGCACCGTAAATCCCAGGCTCGCGTGTGCCAAGCATGTTGAGGTTAGGGCCATTGATAACTGAAATGATTGCCATGTTGCATTAACTCAATAAAGTGAGAGCTTTAACTGCAAGTTCTCAATGTAAAATAAATTGTCTGATGGAATTTCAATTTGCAATGGGGGGATTCTGACAAACCACAGGCGAAAAGTCTAGATAAATTGCAAATTCGTGAAAGATAAAGGCAAATATCGACAAGTTAGGCGGAGTTAATCTTTTGATAGCTGAGTGATGTCGAGTATTTTCATGGGGTTAAGTAACCCTACGTGGCGAAAAATAATCTCTTTTTGAGGATTTATGATCACTGAATAGGGCAAGGCGCCAATCGTATTGCCATATTGTACTGCTAAATCAATACCTTGCATTTCGGCGATGAGGTTAGGGTAATTTATACCCATTTCCATCGCAAACGTATCGACGGATACGGCGTTATCAACGGCGACGCCTATAAACTGTAAATTCGAATCGGCGTATTCATTTTGAAGGGCAATAAACTCAGGTATTTCTTTACGGCAGGGCGTGCACCAAGTAGCCCAAAAATTGAGCACGATGAACTTACCGTCCCATTCTTTGATGTTGCGAACCTTGCCTTGTAGGTCGGGTAAAGAAAACTCAGGGCGTAGCGAATAGCCGCTAACAGGTGAGTCCTCAGACTTGGGTTGCAGGGTCTCGCCAATGCCAATAAAAGAAGTAGCCAGTAGAATCGATACTGCAAGACAACCAACAATCAGTAGGTGTTTTTTTTTCATTTAATTAAAGGTGTTAATTTGTTTTAGGAAATCAGGAGACTTCATGTACCCAATGACGCGCCGCTGGGTTAGCTCCTGTGACTGAAGGTTGAAGAACAAGATCGCTGGCGGGCCAATCAGTGAAAAAGCATTGAGTAAGGCTCTATCGTCATCATCGTTTTTTGTTACATCAGCTTGCAGCAATACAATATTTTTTAATGCTTGTTGGACAGCTGGATCGGTAAACGTATAGGTTTCCATTTCTTTGCAGGAAACGCACCAGTCAGCATAAAAATCTAACATGACAAATTGTTTGTTCTGCTTAGTAGATAATAAAACTGCGTTTAACTCGCCAATGTTTTTAATGGTCTGAAACGTTAGGCCGTGTTGTTGAGCCTTGCCTTGTTGTGTAAGGCTCAGGTTGGCCAGGGGTTTTAGGGGGTTGCTGCCACCCGATGCGGCGCCTAACATTAAAATAATACCGTAGATTAAGAAAATAACGCCAAGCCCTTTGGAAAGCTTTTGCCAGCCAGTAGCGTTGTCGCTTAAGCGGTCTATCGCGCTAAGGTAGATGGCGCAAATAATAAGTAAGCCAGCCCATAGGCCGAGTACAACAGCAGACGGTAAAATACGTTCCATCAGCCAAATAGCAACGGCTAATAATAAAACACCAAAGAAGTACTTGATGGGCTCCATCCAATGGCCGGTTTTGGGTAACAGCTTACCAGCGGACATACCGATAATGATTAACGGAATGCCCATGCCTAAGCCTAGGGAGAATAAAGCAAACCCACCCAATACGGCATCGCCCGTTTGACCGATATAGATCAATACGCCCGCCAAAGGTGCAGCAACGCATGGACCCACAATTAACGTTGACAGCACGCCCATGATGGCGCTTCCCCATAAAGAGCCGTGCTTTTGATGCCGAGAGATACTTGATAATTTGCTTTGAATGGAGGCGGGTAGTTGCAAGTCATATAAGCCAAACATGGATAACGCCAGTAAAACAAAAACGGCGCTAAAGGCACTTAGTATCCAGGGGTTCTGAAAGGTTGCTTGTAAATTACTGCCGAATAATCCAGCGAGTATGCCAAAGGCAGCATAGGTGAGAGCAGAAGCGACGACATAGCTAAGCGATAAATAAAATGCTTTACGCGTTGTTAAGTCTTTTCCGTGCCCAATAATAATGCCAGACAAGATGGGGATCATTGGAAAAACACAGGGTGTTAATGACAACAAAAGGCCAAAACCTAAGAAGGTTAAACAGGTCAGCCAAATAGTATTGCTTAGCAACGCGGTGGCAATTTTCCCTTGTTCAGACAGCTGTAATTGTTGGGCGGGTGAAGAATTATTAACGCTAGAGGTTGTTGAGGGTTGCAATGAAAGGTTCACCACCTTGTTCATCGGTGGGTAGCAGACGCCAATATCGGCGCAACCCTGAAAATCTACACTCAACGTTATATCAGTGGAGTTTGAAATTGGTGAAACCAATTGTTGTGTGAGTGTTATGTCACCGTAATAAACGGTGGTGCTTCCATATATTTCATCAGTTTTTTGTTTACCTGACGGCAAGGTAATAGGTTTTAGCTGAAGGCCATCAGGCGATATCAACGTGACGTTTATTTTTTCTTGGTAAAGGTAATAGCCATCGGCAATACGCCAGTTCAATGTAATTTGTTGATTATCATTGACGTCAGCGTAAAAATTAAACGCTTGGTCGGGTTCCAGTAACTCGTTAGATGAAAGGTTGTTCGAGCTGCTGAATAGCTCACCTAGTGCGTCAAGAGGGTTGCTTAGAGGCGTGTTTGTGTCGACAGCGGTGCTGCTTGTTGTGGCCATCAGAGTGCAGATGAGAATTAAAAGAGAGCTTAGTAAAGGGTTGCGCATTGGTTAAAGTTGTTTAGTTACATTGTTAGCAATAAAGACAAGCGTCATGGTGCTTAGTTCATCCCATCATTATAGCGTGCTGTAAGAGCTCAAGAATGCTCATTTTGTTCTACGTATCAAAAGACCTTCTTGGTGTGGACATTCTTTCTTAGTAAATCAGTGACGTGCTTTTTACAAAAGAGTTTTTCATGTGTAAGCTGTTTGTATGAATCCATTTTCAACTTTTTTGCTGTTGCTGATTACGGTGCCGGTAGTGGAAATTTATTTTCTTATTCAGGTGGGTAGTGCCATTGGTGCGTTTTCGACGGTATTGCTGATTATTTCCACAGCGGTGCTGGGCGCTTACTTATTTCGATTGCAGGGCATGTCAACGTTTCAACGGGTGCAGGCGAGTTTGGCTCGCGGTGAAATTCCTGCTTTAGAAATGATTGAAGGTGCGATGCTATTAGTCAGTGGCGCGTTGTTACTCACGCCCGGTTTTGTTACAGATGTAGTTGGCTTTGTTTGTCTTGTGCCCTCATTGAGGCGAAAATTCGCCCTGTCTGTTTTAGAAAGCCAGTTTATTAATCAGGCGTCTTTTCGTGGTGGTTCTACAGGACAAGGAACGCATAACGATGCGTCGAGTAGTGATATAATCGAAGGTGAATTTAAGCGTGAAGAAGATGAGCCTGAGAAATTAAATAAAGACGACTAATTTACAGTACGACCTCAAAGCCTTCAAAATTCGGATGCCCTAAGTACAAACCTTTAGTTTGCCCGGCTTGGGCGTGAACTTGTTTAAAGGCATCGGAATGCGTCCAAGCGTCAAAAGCAGCTTTATTTTCCCAAACAGTGTGCGAGGCAAATAAGGTGTGGTCATCTAATGCTGGCCCGCGCAGTAAGTTGAATGTGTTAAAACCGGGTACATCGCTTAATCGAGATTCACGTTTACGCCAAACGTCTTCAAAATCATTTTCTTTGCCCAATGTTACTTTAAAACGGTTCATGGCGATAAACATACAAATTCCTTATTTGAATAGTGGGTTTTTGACCTTCAGCGGATGCAGCGCATAAATTCCGTATAAAGGTCCAATCGCCATTAATGATACGGCAATAGCGAGGCTGAAGCTCGTCATTAAAAATTCGAATACGTGCAGGCTAACAATGGTTAGCGAAAAGCCGATGCAGATAACTAACGTGACCGCTGACCCGACTATCTCGGGCGGTGCGGTTCTGGCATTTAGGGTGGAAAACTGGGGTGAGTCTCCCGCTACGGTAATGCCCCAAATACAGAGATATAAAAGAAAAAACTCGGTTGGTGCGGACAGCATCAAAGGGAAAACCAAGCAGCAGATACAGGAAGTGGCGAGTTGATAGAAAGCGACGGGTGCGCTTCCGCGTTTTAACGATAATAAACCACCGGCTGAACAACCGATACTGCCCGATGCAATGATGGCGAAGCTCCATAAAGCGACGTTTAGGTCGGCGCCTGTTTGGTTGTTGTATGCGGATAGGATAATGGGTAGAAATGCCCAAAATGTGTACAGTTCCCACATGTGGCCAAAGTAACCTGACGAGGAGGCTTTGAAATCTTTCGATTTAAAAATATTAAACAGACCACGTCCTTCATGGTGGGGTGTCCTTTGCGCGTTGGACTTTTCGGGTATAACAAACCCAACCAATAAGCCGCCAATAAGCGCTAAGGCGGAAGACGTGATAATAATGGTTTGCCAGTCGAACGCAACGTCGAGGCCGTTTAATAGGTGGGGAAATGCCGTACCGATGACTAAGGCGGCTAAGAAGTGCCCTAAGGCACTGCCTAAGTCTTTTCCGCACCATAACGCGGCTATTTTTATACCAACGGGGTAGATGCCTGCTAAGAAAAAACCCGTTAAACAACGAGAAATAATTAAGGTGCTGGTATCGAGCGGCGCGATAACAATAAGGCAGTTGAAAAAGCTGCCTAATAAGCTTGATAGCAGAAAAACACGCCCGGCAGGAAAACGGTCGGCAATATTGAATGCAGAAAAAAACAGCGTGCCAATAATAAAGCCCAATTGGACGGCGGAGGTAATATCAGACACGTCAAAGTCAGCGTTGGGCATTGCGATTAGTAAATCTTTTAGTATGGCGTTCCCAGAAAACCACAGCGATGAACCACAAAAAGCCGAAAAAATAAGAAGCGATAAAACAGGCGTTTTACTCATGAGACGGTTTATCGAATACCTGCTTGCCAGATGTTATCTAACGCCTTACGTGCCGAAGGCTTCTCTTTTTCTTGTAACGCGTTAGGTAGTGATTCAACGGTGTCGGCTTCGCCCAATGCAAAACCACAAATAATGTCATAGTCAGCAGGCGATATATTGAGTGTTGTATATACATTAGTGTAATCAATGCCGCCAATGCCGTGGGTGTGCAAACCGTTCAAGTTGGCTTGTAAGGTAAGGCTCATCCAAGCGGACCCGCAATCAAACTTTGCTTTGTTGTTGTCTGTGCCGTTATGAGCAAAGGTTTTTTTAGCAAAAATAAAACCGATTAAGCCTGCGTTCTTTGCCCAAATTTGATTGGATTCGTTGAGTAAGCTAAGGAATATATCGAAGTCTTTTTCATTAGATGAGGTAACAAACAACCAAGGCTGTGCGTTAAAGCATGATGGTGCCCAGCGTGCGGCATCAAAAATAGTGTTAATCGTTTGCGGTGAGATAGTTGTCTTTTTAAAGGCGCGGGGAGACCAGCGTTGATGAAACAGTTCGTTAACCTCAGGCAGTGGGTTGCGGTTACTAAAATCGGTATGGCTCATATCGTTATCTCTGGTGGGGCATATTTAAATAGGTTATGTGCGCTCCTTATAGATAGCAAGAAAGTTTTTTAGAATAAGTGTTGCACCGCAATAAAAACTATGTATAATGCGCTGCAACAAAACATTAAATTAATCAAAACATAAAGGACACTATCATGTTAAAAAATATAGAAACTTTACTAGCTCCTGCTAAAAAATTAGCTGAATTAAACAAAGTACAAATCGAAAAAGCAATTGCTACACAGCAAGCTGCTGCTAAAGAATATGTTGCTTTAACTGAAGCACGCATCAAAGCTGCTACAGCAATTAAAGACGTTGCTGGCTTAAGCGCTTTTGTTAAAGAGCAAGTTGAATTAGCTAAAAACGCTTTTGAAAAAGTACAAGCAGACAGTAAAGTATTAGTAGAAGACGCTAAAGCTTACAACGAAGAAGTTATCAAACTTGTTCAAGAAGGCAACGCAGTTGTTACTAAAGAAGTAAAAGCAACCGTTAAAAAAGTAGCTAAAAAAGCTGCCTAATTTAACTGTTAAGTAATACCAAAAAGCCGCTACCTTTGGGTAGCGGCTTTTTTATGCCCGACATTTTTACTTCATTAAATGAGATGTGCAAGGTGCTGACGAGTGTTTTTTAACTGGCCCTTGAATGTGGCGACCATATCAGGTGTTCGTTCGGCTCTTGGTGCGTTCACTCGTATTTCATCAATTACCGAGCTGGGTGATTCTGATAAAAATAAGATCTTGTCGGCCATCTCAATCGCTTCGTTTAAGTCATGGGTAACGAAGAGAACGCTTCTTTGTTTTGCTTGCCATAACTCCAATAGTAGTGTTCGCGCTTTTCTGGCGGTAGGTTGGTCGAGCGATACGAAGGGTTCGTCCATCAGTAAAATATCGCTTTGCACACAAAAAGCACGGGCCAAGGCAACACGACGTTGCATGCCTAGGGACAAGTGATGTGGGTAGCTGTTTAAGTTTTTTTCTAGGCCGAGGTTGTGTAACAACTCTTCAATTTTTGTTACTGGTGTATCTTCATTCTCGTTCGCTAATTGGATGTTTTCAAGTACGGTTCGCCAAGGTAATAAACGGGGTGTTTGAAAAACGTAAGAAGTTTTTATGCCGTTATCTGTGCCATCGGCCTTGATTGACCCTGCGTATTGTTCGTCTAGCCCAGCAATAATATTGAGCAGGGTAGTCTTGCCACAACCAGAGGGGCCAACAATACAAACAAACTCATTGTTATCAACGTCAAAGTGTAAGTTCTTAATGGTGGTAAATGCAGCCTTACCACTTATTTCTGGGAAGCTTTTGTTGTTAATCTCAATGCTTAATTTGTTCATAAGGCTTATTTCCAGCGTTGGGATTTTTTATCTAGTGGTTTAAGAATGGCCATTTCAATGAGTTGAATAACCACAATAAACGAAACGGTGTACGCTAAAATACTGGTGATATCAAACAGTTGGAAAAACAGGTGAATTTGGTACCCCATGCCATCACTTCTTCCTAGCATTTCTACCACCAATACAATTTTCCAGATTAACGCCAAGCCGGTTCTTGCAGACGCCATGATGTAAGGGTATAGCTGCGGCATGATGACGTGAGCCAATGTCTTTAATCGCCCAAAGCGGTAAGCTTTTGCCATTTGAATCAACTCTTCATCTAAGTTTCTAGCGCCTTCGCGAATGGTCACGATAACATTCGGTAACTTATTGATAACAACAGCAAAAATGGCAGCGGTTTCAATCAGTCCAAACCAAATGTAGCACAAGATAATGGTGACGAGTGCCGGCACGTTCAGCAGAATAATAAGCCAACTGTCGAAAAAAGCATTTGTTTTTTGCTGGCGTCCAAGGATAAGGCCAATGGCAATACCTAAAAACATGGCGAGACAGAAACTGATGGTCAGTCTATACAGTGTGATGCCAAGGTGGTGCTGCAATTCGCCACTTTGGACTGAGCTATTAAGGTTGCTTAGAACTTCGAAGGGGGTGGGTAATACCGCTGATGCGACTAAGACAGCGGTGACTTGCCAAATTAATAGCAGTAAACCAAGCGATAACGTTGAATTTAGAAAAGAAGAGCGAGGCATTTTTAATACAAAAAAGGTTTGTTAACGTGGGTTATTCCAAAACAATTGCATATCGAACTGTTTAACATTGCCAACAAGTTTAGCACCTCCGGTGCTGGCTAAAATACTATAAATTTTTTGAATGGCAGTTTTTTCACCATCAGTAAATTGTGTTATCCGTCCTTCACAATAGCTATGACGAAGTAGCTCTTGAGTAATGGCATCATTAGTCCGAGTGAGTGGCAGTATGGCATTCCAATGCGTATCTGATGTACATAAAAGTTCAGCGGCTTCCCGGCTTGCCGTCAAGAAATTATTTAATTCGATTGGGTGATTGTTAGCCCACGCTTCTCTGAACACATAGCCTAAGATAGGTATGGTAGCTTTAATGCCCAGTTTATGGATTGAGTCGTGGGTACTTAACAGTTGCGTGTAACCCTTGGCTTTAAGTCGAGCGCTGTAATGCCAAAAATTAATTAGTGCATCCAGTTCGCCTTGCAGAATCAAGTTGTTAAGCAAAGGAGGCGCGCCGAAGACTTTTTCAACCTGCTTGTCTAAGTCCACACCTTCTTTAAGTGCAAGAGCTCGCAGTAATAGCCAGTTTTTATCAAGCGGGCCACCAGCAATACCAATCTTCTTGCCGACAAGGCCTCGAATACTGTTGATAGATGATCCTGGTGGAACGACGAGAGAACCCGCGGAACTGGAGTAAGGTGCAAATACATAATCAGACGAATTACCTCGTTGCCTTGCAACCCAAGTCCAGTCGGAAACGATAATATCTGTCGCATTCGCTTGTAGAGCAATTTTGCTGGCTTGGGTGCTGGCCAGCGGTTGTACGGAGAGCTCAAAACCGTTTTTAATATCAAGTTTGCTAGTCTTGATGGTTTCTAGTGTCCAGTTGACCGTGCCGTATTTCAATACAGAGATTTTTATGGCGCTGCTGTTATCAACATCAGTGCAAGCCGATAAGATGAGGCAGGCGGTAAATATTAGCGGAATTATTAACCGAGCGCGGGTTGAAAAAGTATCAGGTAAAATCATGGGCTTATCTTACACAAACTAATAGTGTTCGCGCCGTGGAAAATAAAATATAAATCAGCGGAAAAAGTAAATTTAAGGCCTTTGGAAAGTAAACGTTGACCTGTAAATTTGAATTGAGTTAAGGTACTTATCTAAATAAGAAAAGTGCCGTAAGCTGTTAATACTAATAAGAATTATTGCTTTTTAAGAATAGTTCCTAATAACTCGATAAGCTTATGAATAGAAAAGTTTTTATATATCCGGAGATTTAAAAAAGAAGTATGAATGCCGTTTCACCCACATTAAGTACAAATAAACTAATTGATAAATTCGGTCGACAAGTGACGTATGTAAGGATTTCTGTCACCGATCGTTGCGACTTCCGTTGCGTTTATTGCATGAGCGAAGAGATGGTGTTTTTACCCCGTGAGCAAATATTAACACTCGAAGAAATTAGCCGTTTATCACAAGCGTTTGTAGAAATGGGCGTGACAAAAATCCGCATCACGGGTGGTGAGCCACTCGTTAGAAAAGATGTTGTCGGCATGTTGGCAGACGTGGCAAAGTTGGACGGTTTGGAAGAATTGGTTATAACCACCAATGGTTCACAACTCGTTAAACTCGCTCAGCCTCTAAAGGACGCGGGTGTTAAGCGTGTTAACATCAGCTTAGATAGCTTAGACGCAGAAAAATTTAAAAAAGTAACCCGCGTGGGTGATTTGGATGTCGTATTAAAAGGCATACAAGCCGCTAAAAAAGCAGGCTTTGAAAAGATTAAATTAAACGCGGTGATTTTAAAAAATCGAAACCACGATGAAGTGAATGCTTTGGTGCAATATGCGATGACCGAAGGCTTGGATATCAGCTTTATTGAAGAAATGCCATTGGGCGCGATTGATAGCCATTCGCGAGAAGAGGCCTATTATTCAAGCGATGAAATTAAGCGTGATATCGAAACGCAGTTTGAATTGCTGCCCAGCACTAAAAACACAGGTGGCCCAGCGCGTTACTACAGCGTGAATGGCTACGATAATTTGGTCGGCTTTATTTCACCGCACAGTCATAACTTTTGCGATACCTGTAATAGGGTTCGCGTAACGGCTTCAGGTTTATTGTTGTTGTGTTTAGGTCAAGAACACTCAGTGGACTTAAAGCGGGTATTAAGAGCAAATCCTACGGATTTGAATAAAGTGAAACAGGCTCTTATAGAGTCTATGGATATCAAGCCCGAAGGGCATGATTTTGATATTACTGAACAACCTGTTATCTTTCGTCATATGAGCGTAACAGGTGGCTAAGTTTTTTTGTTAACGTTTTAAAAATAAAATAGAACCCAGAGGAGGGTGTTATGCAGATGTCATTAGTTATAGATGCAAATAAGTGTACTGGTTGTTTGCAGTGTGAAATGGCTTGTTCTTACGAAGGTGAAGGTGTATTTAATCCAACTAAGTCAAGAATCAAAATTTTCCCATTTCATGAAGAAGGTATTTTCGTACCTTACACATGTACTCAATGTGATGAAGCGTGGTGTATGCACGCTTGTCCTGTAGAAGCTATTGTTTTAAACAAAACAACAGGCGCAAAAGAAATCGTTAACGATTTATGCGTAGGTTGTAAAGTTTGTACGATTGCTTGCCCATTCGGTACCGTTAACTACAACGCAGATAGCGGAAAAGTTATCAAATGCGACCTTTGTGGCGGCGATCCTGAATGCGCAAAAGCGTGCCCAACGGATGCGATTACTTTCCAAGATGCAAATTGGACAGGTTACGACAAAATGAAAGGCTATGCTGCGAACGCAATGCCAGCTAAGTAACCCGTTTGGTCGTATAAAAAAATAAAATT
>LWDU01039108.1_pt1 | contig 46615 bp, 43 predicted proteins | sample 727161 | NCBI WGS metagenome assembly LWDU01 (sample SAMN04566230, study PRJNA314399) | hydrothermal vent metagenome | isolation source: deep sea hydrothermal plume seawater | place: Mexico: Gulf of California, Guaymas Basin | collected 2004-07-11
GAGCATTGGATGCTGGGGCCGACGACTGTCTCAAAATTCCGTTTGCAGTGAGCGAACTGGTCGCCAGGATCAGGGCCCTTTGTCGGCGTAGCAGTCGGTTTTCGAAGAGCCATGAGATGACTGATGACCTTCATGATTTTGAGTATGTAAGGGCTCTGAAGCTCGTGAAGCGAAGCGACAGGAACGTTTCCTTGACGCATACAGAAGACATCATTCTCGGGCAGTTGCTACAGAAGGTCGGGAGTGTGATGGAGTCTGCTGAGATTGCGTTCAGAGTTTGGGGAAGCCGAGGACAAGACAGGACCAATCTGGTGGCTGTACACGTCGCAAATTTGCGCAGGAAAATTGACCGAGGCCACCCTTATCGGATTATTCACACGGCCCGGGGGCGTGGGTATTTTGTCAATACCCGGGACAAGCTCAACAGCATTCGATCCCTTGGCATGGATGATCGCTACACTCGGTGATCCCGTACCTGAACTAGACGACCCGGTAGAAGACCGCCAGGTTTGCCGAGTCCCAGTCCGAGCCGGCGGAGGCTGAGGCGTTTTGAGAAGCCCCTTGAGAAGCCCTTTGACCGGAGAGTGTTCGGTCGGGGGGATGATAGTCGGACGATTCTGGCCATGATCCGCAGCACAGCACCATGATCCTCACTCTGTGTGGGAGCTATGCGTGGGATTGGGTGGCGTTGGATTGGGTGGAGCGCTGCCCCGCTTTCAGAATTTCCTTGCGGGAGGGCGGGCGGGAGAGAGAGCCCTCGTCGTTTCGGTTGGCAGCGGATCCGGGCTCGGTCGCTCAGGTCAGGATCGGTCTTCGGATCCTGCTTGCCCCAAGCGGGCTAGGAGGACCAGGCCCAGGAGGAGCAGTCCGGCGCTAGAGGGCTCTGGAACGACGTAGAAACTTGTCTGGCTGTAGTCGACCTGGAGCGGCGTTCCGGCCAAGGGTGTGCCGGGGCTCCCGGGTCCCCTCAGGGGCCCTGCCGCGGTGCCATTGGCTACGGCTGAACTGACGATGCCGGTAACGCCGAGGCTCCGGGCGACCAGGGTTAGGGTGCCGATGGAACTAAAGCCCACGACACCGAAGCCGGGCTCAGATTGAAACCAGCCCCAAGAGACAAATGCGCCGAAAGGGGATTGAGTGAAGTCGGCGAGAATGGGTTCGGGTCCACCTTCAGTAAAGGTGAAAGATACGAATTCCAGCGCGGCGGCGTCGTAGTCGAGGGCGATGGATCCCCCCATGAGAATATCCGTAAAGTCGATGCCCAGCTGGATTTCAAAGACGGAGCCAATTTGGATCGCTTCGGAGGAGACAGCTAGCAGGACCGAATTGTCGTCGTGCGGATAGTTGCTCGTCGAATTGCTTCCAGAACCCAAGGACTGGCTCGAGGCCGCTTGGGCCGAGAGCATTATGAGCAAAAGAGCACATGCCGCGATGGTGCCGAAAGCGTTGGTTCGCTCTTGGGTTATTTTGTGCATTGCATCGATGGTCCCGATTTAGAGTGCAGGTGATGGGGCGTTATCTCTATCTCCGTCGAGTGGACACGACCCTATCGGCTTTACATTAAGGGTGTACAAACTTGAGTGAAGCTGGAACCCGGGTTGTCCGGGGGTGACCCGGGGTGCGGCAGAACCCAGGCAGCATGGGGCGATGGGCCACCGGCGCGTACGTAGAGACCCGGAGGGATGAGTGCAATTGCACCCAAATCTTACTCTTTGACTATCCTATGCCGAGGAAACTTTCTGAGGAAAAAAGTCGCGCGTTCTTCGAAGCGCGGCCGGAGGAGCCGATCCCGATAGATGCACTTTTCAACTCTGGGGGCGGGCCAGGCGCAGGAAGCACGCGCCTACGCGGCGCCGGGTTAGACCCTTCGTTCCTGGGCCTGCCCGAGAGGGTCTGTGCTAGAAAGGAAATGTAATTATGACAAGCCATCGACCCGATAGAGGGAGAATCGATGGCAAAAAAGGGGAGTAGACATGGCGACATCCGATTTTGAGGGAACTGAAGGCGTACCCGATGAGAACGAAGAGAGACGAAGTGCGATCAGCCGCCGGGCCCTTCTTGCGGGTACTGCGGCATTTGCAGTCGCTGCTTCGGCGAGTCGAGCAATGGCAGCCGACCACTCCGGGCACGATCATGGTCACCACCACGATGCGGGGGGTGATAACCAGGCATTGGTGCGTGCCGCAGGGGACTGCCAGATTACCGGCGAGATCTGCCAGGCTCACTGCCAGGTGATACTCGCAACCGGCGATACCAGCCTGGCGGCCTGTTCGGCTTCGGTCAGGGATATGATGGCCGGTTGCTCTAGCCTCATGCAGTTGGCCGCGTCGAGCTCGAAACATCTCCCGGCCATGGCCAAGCTCTGCAGCGAGATTCTCGAGGAGTGCAAAGCGGAATGTAAGAAACATGCCGAGCACGAGGAATGCAAGGCGTGTGCGCAGGCCTGCGATGGTTGTCTCGACGAATGCAAGAAAGTCATGGCTTGAGACCGGCTGGGGGTTTCTCTCCCCGGCCCGGGCAATAAAAACCCCCCGCCGCGGTCAGCCGCGACGGGGGGTTTTCTTTCTCTCGGCATTCGATTCCTTGCGGAGTCTGTGCCGTTGCGTTGAGAGTGCAAACGCCGGAAATGAGAAGCTTGGAGGCTTCTACATCATTCCGGGCATACCCCCCATACCGCCCGGCATACCGCCCGGTGCGCCGCCGCCACCATTCTCATCCGGTATTTCGGCGATCATGGCCTCAGTAGTGAGCAGCAGGCTGGCCACACTGGCGGCATTCTGAAGGGCCGTTCGGACCACCTTGGTCGGGTCAATGACACCGGCCTTGATGAGATCCTCGTACTCCTCCGTGGCCGCGTTGAAGCCGAATGAGCCCTTGAGCGACTTCACTTTGTCGACAACGATCGAGCCCTCGACGCCCGCGTTCTCCGAAATGAATCGGAGAGGAGCTTCAATGGCTCGTGAGATGATGTTCACCCCAGGCCGCTGCTCCTCAGGAACATCGAGTTTGGCGAGAGCTTTTTGGGAGCGAATCAGGGCTACACCACCGCCAGGCACGATGCCTTCCTCGACGGCAGCTCGGGTCGCATGGAGAGCGTCCTCAACCCGTGCCTTCTTCTCCTTCATCTCGGTTTCTGTCGCCGCTCCAACCTTGACTACGGCAACGCCGCCGACGAGTTTCGCGAGCCGTTCCTGCAATTTCTCACGATCGTAGTCCGAACTGGTGGACTCGATCTGGCTGCGAATTTCGTTGACTCGACCTTCGATATCCTTCTTGGTGCCAGCGCCATCGATGATGATGGTGTTGTCCTTGTCGATGCTGACGCGCTTGGCTTTCCCAAGGTCCTTGACTGTCACATTCTCCAGCTTCAGGCCGAGTTCCTCGGCAATGACCTGGCCGCCTGTGAGAATCGCCATATCCTGAAGCATGGCCTTGCGACGGTCTCCGAAGCCCGGTGCCTTGACTGCGGCTACGTTGATTGTGCCTCGGATCTTGTTCACGACGAGCGTGGCAAGTGCCTCGCCCTCGATGTCCTCGGCAATGATCAGCAGGGGACGACCCTGGCGAGCGACCTCCTCGAGAACGGGGAGCAGATCCTTCATGTTGCTGATCTTCTTCTCGTTCAGGAGAATCAGAGGCTCTTCGAGGACGCATTCCATGGACTCGGGATCGGTCACGAAGTACGGCGAGAGGTAGCCGCGGTCGAACTGCATACCCTCGACTACGTCGAGTTCGGTCTTGAGGCTCTTTCCCTCTTCGACGGTGATCACGCCTTCTTTGCCGACTTTGTCCATGGCTTCGGCGATGATTCCGCCGATGGTCGGGTCGCTATTGGCCGAAATGGTGCCGACCTGTGCGATCTCTTCTGCACTGCGTGTGGGCTTGGAAAGACTGCCGAGCGCCTTGCTGACGGCTTCCACCGAGGCGTCAATGCCACGCTTGAGATCCATCGGATTGATGCCGGCAACTACAAGCTTGCTTCCTTCGCGGAAAATCGACTGCGCAAGTACCGTCGCCGTCGTTGTCCCGTCACCCGCGACGTCGGAAGTCTTGCTCGCAACTTCCTTGACCATCTGGGCGCCCATGTTCTCGAAGCGGTCCTCGAATTCGATTTCCTTGGCGACGGAAACACCATCCTTGGTGACGGTGGGGGAGCCGAAGCTTTTTTCGATGATGACATTCCGACCCTTCGGGCCGAGGGTTACACGGACCGCGTTTGCGAGTCCGTCGACGCCCGCAAGAATTTTTGCGCGGGCATCTTGATCGAAGAGAATTTGCTTTGACATTTTTCTGTTTGCTCCTGACTACTCGAGTATTCCGAGGACGTCTTCCTCGCGAATGATGAGGTGTTCCTCGCTCTCAATGTTGACTTCCGTCCCTGCATACTTGCTGAAGAGCACTCGATCGCCCTTCTTGACTTCCAAGGGGACGACATTGCCGTCATCACCAGCTTTGCCGTTTCCGGTAGCGATGACTTTCCCTTCCTGGGGTTTTTCCTTGGCCGTATCTGGGATGATGATCCCACCGGTTGTCGTTGCTTCTTCGTCGACTCGCTTGACCAGAATCCGATCCTGGAGCGGGCGGATCTTCATGACGCCATATCCTCGCGTGTGGACCGGTATCCACCGGTCGTTGTTTACGGGAGACCGACACGCGTGTATCGCGCTGGCCAGTTGTAGCGCTTGGCAGTCGAGGAACTCGACTGCCAAGCGGGCGGCAATCTAGATCGGGGGGGCAGGAGGTCAACCTCCCTTACAGAAATAAATCGAAACTTTTATGGAAGGCCCCCGGAGAAGTGGGGTCGATGGCTTGACTTTCGCCTTGATTTCGCGACTCTAAGCGACGGAGAGGCGAAATTACGACGAAAATTTGAGATTTTCGGGATTCGCCATGTGAGAGCGGGTCGCGCCTTGGAATAGCGCCCCGATTGGGGACTTAGGGACTTAGGGACTTAGGAACGACACAGGTAGTTGGGCTCCCGGATCATTAGGGACATATTAGGGACACATTAGGGACACATTAGGGACACATTAGGGACAACATGGGCCGCTTGAAGCCCGCGAAGCGCACAGGACGTTTGCACCGAGCGCACGGCACAGAGCAAAGAGCGCACCGAGCAAACCGAGCAGCGAGCACAAAAAATGAATCGTGAGGAGATTGAGAATCATGGCCCTGACTCGTCGCCAGCGCGAAATATATGACTACATCTGCGAGTTTGTCGAGAAAAAGGGCTATTCGCCCAGCCTTGAGGAAATCGGGGGCCACTTTGAACTGGCCTCGGTGGCTACGGTCCACAAGCACGTTCAACACTTGGTGACCAAGGGGTTCCTCCGAAAGGCCTGGAATCGCTCCCGCTCGCTGGAGCCTGTCCGGGAGGACGTCTCGGATTTGCCCTCGATCCCCCTGCTGGGGACCGTGGCGGCGGGATATCCGATTGAGGCGATCGAGGAGCGGGGTGAGCACGTCCGAGTGCCCGCCCAGTTGATGGGGCGCCCGGATGACACCTTTGCCCTCAAGGTGCGGGGCGACTCGATGATCGAAGACCAGATTTGTGACGGCGACCTCGTCATCGTTGAGAGCCGCTCCGAGGCTCGTAATGGCGAGACCGTTGTCGCACTGGTGGGCGGAGACGAGGTGACACTGAAGCGCTTCTATCGCGCGGGATCCATGGTCAGGCTTGTCCCTGCGAATTCGACTATGCAGCCCATCGAGGTGGCGGCTTGCGATGTCCAGATTCGCGGTGTAGTTCGAGGACTGATTCGTAGCTACTGAGAACTTTGCTAGCGTGCCGGGGTGATTGGGCGGCTAGGTGTTCAACCGTCACCCGCTGCGCGGTTGGCCGAGGCCATTGCTCATTCTCGGCCTTTGCCCCCCGGAAAATCCAAAGCGAGTGTTTGGAGCCGGGTCAATTGGCGAGTCGGGGCACTCGCTGACCGGTCGCTGGCGTTGGGGTGCTCACTCCATAGACCCCATAGACCCCATAAAGTGGTGCTCCCGAGTTTGGGCCTGGAGAGGCAGATGCGACGGGGAGAGTGAGGAAGCCTTGAAGGATACCCGAATCACGGAGAATTCGAAGGGGGTGGCATGCTTCGCGTAACCCGCAGCGTTCATTTTTCGACCTCCCTGCGTTACTGGCTGAACGATCTCAGCGAGCAGGAGAATCGTAAGCGTTTCGGCCAAGATGCCGACCGTCACGGGCACAACTACCGTTTGGAGATCACGGTTCAGGGCGAACCCGATGTCGAGACCGGCATGGTGATCAACCTCGCTCAGATCAAGGAAGTGGCCGAGCGGGAAATTATGTCTCGTTTCGACCATAAAGATCTGAACCACGACACCGAATACTTCGTTCGAATTCCTCCGACGCCAGAGCATTTCGCAAGTCTCATTTTTCGCCTTCTGGATGCAGCGCTACCCGAAGGCTTGCTGAATCGGGTTCGACTCCACCAGTCATCGGATCTCTATGTCGATGTGATTCGGTCCGAACCATGATTTACCTGACTCGTCGTTACAGCCTCGCCGCCGCCCATATTCTCGCTCAACCCGCCTTCAGTCCAGAGGAGAATGAGCGAATTTTTGGCAAGTGTGCCAATCCTGGAGGGCACGGCCACGACTATGGATTTGAGGTGTCGGTGACGGGGCCTGTTGATCCGGAGACGGGTCAGATCATCGCACCGGGGTTGCTCGACGAGATCTTTGAGCAGGCGGTGGCCCGGCGCTTCAGTCACCGCCTCTTGAACGAAGAAATTCCCTTTGGCGCGCTGGTGCCCACTGCGGAAAATATTGCGCGGGTATGCCATGAGGCCCTGGCAGAGACCGTCAAAAACCGAAGTACGGCGTCTCTGGCGCAATTGCGCGTGACGGAAACGCCTAGAAATTTTGTTGAGCAGGGAGAACTGTTGTGAATGATCCGATTGAGCCATTGATTACCACGCTGTTGCAGGAAATAGGTGAGGACCCCGGTCGCGAGGGCCTTGAACGCACGCCGACCCGGGTGGCGGCGGCCATGCGCCGCTTCACAGAAGGCTACGATAAGAACCCGGTGGAGATCTTGAATGACGCGCTTTTCAAGGTCGACTACGACGAGATGGTGCTCGTTCGGGACATCGATTTCTTCAGTCTATGTGAGCACCACATGGTCCCTTTTTTCGGCCGAGTCCACGTCGGTTATATCCCGAATGGCAAGGTGGTGGGACTGTCTAAAATTCCCAGACTGGTCGAAATGTTTTCCCGCCGCCTTCAGGTTCAGGAGAGGCTGACAACCCAAATCGCCGAAACGATCGAGAAAGTGCTCAATCCCCGAGGTGTAGGCGTCGTGATCGAGTCCAAGCACCTCTGTATGATGATGCGTGGGGTGGAAAAGCAGAACTCGTACGCGATCACGAGTTCCCTTCGCGGGGAATTCGAAAAAGATTCCAAGACCCGGCAAGAGTTCATGGGTTTCCTACGCCAGAGTCGCGAGTCTTTTGTTTAGCAGGGCAGGAGTGAGCGGGGCCGGAAACTGTATAGGGTCAGGTCAGGAGAAAGCTCTCACCGACCCAGCCTTCACTCAACGCCCACAGGCGCCGCGCCGATTCGGGGTTTAGGGCGTGGGAAGAAATGCCCGTCGTCGAGTCCGCGTCGGCCTTCTCCTCGGCAATGTTGCAGTCTTCGCAGTAGAAGCCCCCTCGTCCCTCAAGTTCGCTTGAGACGGCGGCCCAGGTCGATGTAGCCGCTCCCTGTTCAACGCTCTTGAAGGCAGGGCGGTCGCTCTTGGGGTCCCCTCGGCTCATCAAGTCCTGAACGTCTTCGGGTGAGAGATGGCGGCCGAGTTCGGTCATGATCATTCCCGGGTGAACGGCAACTGCCCTGACTCCAGAGGCGGCCAACCGTCGATCGAGTTCGACGGTGAAGAGGATGTTGGCAGTTTTGGACTGCCCATAGGCCTCCCACTTGTCATAGGCCCGGCTCTCGAAGTGGGGGTCTTCAAAGTTGACGTCGCCCAGGCGGTGGCCTGCCGAACTGAGGTTGACGATCCGTGCTGGCGCCGCCGCGCGCAGGGCTGGCACCAGCATGCAGGTGAGCAGGAAATGGCCAATGTGGTTGGTCGCTAGTTGGAGTTCCCATCCGTGAGAATTTCGCGCTAGGTCGCACCCCATCAAACCGGCGTTGTTGATGAGAACGTCGAGCCTTTCGTTCTCCTCCAGGAATCGCTTCGCGCAATCGCGCACGCTTTCCAGCGAGGTCAGTTCGAGGGAAGTGACATCCACCTGGCGCTCTCTCCCGCCGGCTCTGATCGTCTCGGCCACCGCCTCCGCCTTGGAGACGTCTCGAGCGCCGAGGGTGACCCGAGCGCCGACGCTCGCCAGGGCCCGTGCGGTTTCCGCCCCCAGGCCTCCCGAGGCCCCGGTGACGAGGACGTGGCACCCGGAGAGGTCTACGTCCTGAACGACTTCCTCGGTTGTCGTCTCATTGTTGAAGGCGTTCGCCACGTGAGTTTCCTTCCTGCTGAGGGCCGGTGGGAATACAGAAAAGTGGGCCAGAAAGAGGGCTCAGGAACCAGACAAAACAAGTTCTGAGTTGACGACGAGTTCTCCGCTCTTCTCAAAGTCGCTTCTCTGGCGATCCACCCACTCCTGAACAAGTTGGTTGCGCTTGGCATTGAGAAGATTCTCTTTCAAGTTATCCAGCGTCGCCTGGACCTCCTCTGCCTCGGGTTCGGTTCGCTCAAGCAGTTGAATAAAAACACGATTTGACCCCACTTCGAAGGATCGTCCAGCCGTTGGCGCCTCAATGTTGAGGGAAAAAACTGTATTCATCAAATCCGGTGCTCCGCCCAGTCCGGGCACGAACCCATCGGGGCGTCGGCTCAGGGGACCGGCGGTGCGTGGCGTGAGGTCCTGGCTTGCGGCGGCTTCTTCGAGGCTCATGCCCGCGTTGATTTCCTCGAGGATCACGTTGGAAAGGCGCGTCGCACGGTCGGCGGCGGCCTGGGCGGCGGCCTCTTCCCGGGCTATTTCGCTCGACACTTCTTCGAAGGTGCGCGTTCGCGCGGGCAGTCGTTCATTGACTTGCACTACGTGAAAACCGAAGCCGCTCTGGACGATCTCCGAGATTTCTCCCGCTTCAAGTGAGAAAGCGGCGTTGTCGATCTCGGGCACGTTCACGCCTCGCGGAAAGATTCCAAGATCACCGCCTTCTTTCCGGGAGCCCGGATCTTCGGACACCTCTGCGGCGACCAGAGCAAATTCTTCTCCCTCCAGGATTCTCTCTCTGGCCGCTTCGGCCTTGGCTCGGGCCGCATCGGTTGTCGCTTCATTCGCCTCGGGGCCCACCTGGATCAAAATGTGTGCGGCGCGTACTCGCTCGCTCTCCTTGTACTGCTCGATGTCCGTCTTGTATCGGAGTTGGAGTGTGTCGGTATTCGCCTCGAGGTAGGCCTGCAGGGCGTCATCGGCCAATTCTTCCCCGGGCGGAAGCGATGCGGTATCCAGGGCAACGTAGGCGAAGCGAACCTGTTCGAGATCGTATATTGCAGAGTCTCGGAGCTCACCATCGCTGAGGGTTGCCTGGTCGTAGAGCAGGCTGATCATCTTCTGAGAGAGAAGGTCTCGCCTGACGCTCGCCATGAAATTTCTCTGGCTTCCGAACTCGTACTGGGTGTAGTTGTTGAACGCCTCGACGTTGAACTTGCCCGATTCGTCTCGGAAGGAAGCGCTCTGCTTCACGAGACTTTGGATCTCTTCACGGCTGACGCCAAGCCCGAGGTCGTGGGCCGACCGTGCGAGGACCACGGTATTGATGAGCGAACGCAGGGTCTGGGCGTCAAGAAAAGGGCCGAGCGCCCGAGCATCAAAGTTGTCACCCGACTGTTCCCGATAAGTCTGTTCCTGCTGGGCTCGGAGGCGCTGGAAATCGCTCAAGTCGAGATTGAACTCTCCCAGTTGAATGACACTCTTTCCCGAGGGGGTCCCTACGCCGGACTGACCCCCGGATCCCATAAAGAACACAAATACGGCGCCGACGAAGGCCACAAGAAGCAGGGTGAGCCAGCGTTGGCCCCTGCGGATCGACTTGAGCATGAAGCTACCTCTTTTCTCTTCGGGTCTGGAAATTTTGATTTGGGATCGCAAAGCAGGCGGGTCAGCGAATTGGCCCATAATAGAAGATGGACGTTCGCTTCCCCGGCAGGGAGGCCCGATCTTAAGCAGGGCGGGTCTGATGGGCAAGCGATCCGTTGTTTTCGGGAGTGGGGTTCTGGATTCAGCCCATGATCGAGAAAACAAGTGCTTCCGCGGTTGCTCCCCCTGGCACTCACTGTTATTTTCAACGATTCCCACGACTTAAAAAATAGCTTTCAATTCGGCAACTTAGGCTGAAGTCTGACGGTGGGCGGCGAAGATTCTCGCCGGAGAGCCCTCGCGGCGACCGTGAAAACTTCAGCATGCCTTCCGCGGTGGATACCTCGCCCAGTGAACAAGCATGACCGAAGGGAGATCCCAGAGTGATATTTGATACGGTGCTCGGCTGGTTTTCCAGCGACCTTGCCATCGATCTGGGGACGGCGAACACGCTCGTCTACGTGAAGGGCCGTGGGATCGTGGTCTCGGAGCCGAGCGTGGTGGCGGTTTCAAAGGACGGTCGGGGACCGGACAAGGTCCGGGCAGTGGGGACCGCGGCCAAGGAAATGCTGGGCCGGACGCCCGGGCATATCGTCGCAATCCGCCCCATGAAAGATGGCGTGATCGCAGACTTCGAAATTACCGAAGCCATGCTTCGCTATTTCATTACGCGGGTTCATGACCGCAAGCGTATGGTCAGACCTCGAATTGTTATCGCCGTGCCGTCGGGGATTACTGAAGTGGAGAAACGCGCCGTTCGGGAGAGTGCGATGCTCGCCGGGGCGCGAGAGGTTTACCTGATCGAGGAGCCGATGGCGGCGGCGATTGGTGCCGGTCTGCCTGTGACCGAGCCGTCGGGCAACATGATCGTCGATATCGGGGGGGGTACAACCGAGGTCGCAGTGATTTCCCTCTCGGGCATTGTCTACTCGAATTCAACACGGGTGGGCGGCGACAAGATGGACGAAGCCATCATCAATTATGTAAAGCGCAAATACAATTTGCTGATCGGCGAGCGCACCGCAGAAATGATCAAGATCAAGATAGGAACCGCCTATCCGACCGAGACTCAGGTTCATATGGAGATCAAAGGTCGCGATCTGGTGGCCGGGGTTCCCAAGACCCTCGAGATCAAGTCCGAGGAGGTGCGAGAAGCCCTAGCGGAGCCAATCAATGCCATTGTCGAAAGTGTCAAAATGGCTCTGGAACGAACGCCTCCGGAATTGTCCGCCGACATCGTGGACAAGGGTATCGTTATGGTCGGGGGCGGCTCGATGCTGATGAACCTCGATATTCTTCTCCGGGAAACCACAGGTCTCCCTGTAATGCTTGCTGAGGACCCGCTGACGGCGGTCGCTATCGGTACGGGACGCTGTCTAGATGAGTTACAGCTTCTCAAGGACGTGACCATCCGCTCTTAGGGCAATCTCTGACAATGCCGAATGGGGGCGGGATCCCCGTCCGGCGGAAGTTCCCTCAATCGGTGAACGGGGAGCCATGTTCGGATTTTTCAAGCGAATGAGTGCCCCGATTGTTCTCGCTATCCTGATTCTCATCTCGCTTGCCTCGATTGTCGGGGACAGAACGCGAGTTTCTCGAGATGATCTCCCTTGGTGGCAGGGCGTGCTTCTTGAGATCACCGTTCCATTCCAAGAGGCGGTGGCTATCCCGGCCGCTTTTCTCGGGAAGACCTGGCGCTCATATCTGGATCTCGTCGATCTACGGGCCGAGAATGACAGCCTCCGTATCAGCCTGTCGGAGCTCAAGGAAACGAATCTTCAGTTTCGAGAAGCGCTTGTGTCCAGTGGGCATCTTGATCAGATCGTGGATATGCGCGACGACTTTGAGATCCCAATGCTGCCTTCGACAGTGGTGGGTCTCGACGTCAATCCCTTTTTTCGCTCGATCCTCGTTGACCGGGGCAGTGAGCATGGAGTGTTGGCCGGTAACCCGGTGATCACTCATGAGGGTGTGGTCGGCGTGGTGACTCGGACTTCGGCCCATGCGGCCAAGACGATGCTCGTACTTGACCGCCAGAGCGCGGTGGATGCGATTGTCCAGCGGAGCCGGACCCGTGGAATTGTGCAAGGTCGCGGGAGCGGGCAACTCGCATTCCAGTTCGAGGCTCAAGGCGGGGACGTTCGGGCGGGCGACCAGATTCTGACCTCGGGGCTCGGAGGCGTTTATCCGAAGGGCCTGAAGCTAGGCGAAGTAGCGGAATTGACAGAGGCGGGAGGTAGTCTGATCCAAGTAGCTGCTGTCCGGGCGGCTGTGGACTTTGGGCGTTTGGAGCAGGTTTTTCTGATGCTGCGCCGGGGCCCCGGCATGGATCTCCTCTACGAAACTGGGGAGTTTTTTGATCCTTCTCCAGCACCCGTAGAAGAGCAGGTGGGCACGTCGGACGAAGACGTTGTCAACGCCGAGAGCTGATGATGAAAGTCTTTCTTGCCCTCTTCCTGGTTGCGCTGCTTGCGGTGATGCTGGAAGGATCCCTGGCGACGATTGCACCGCCGCCCTGGTCTCCCGATCTTGGTCTGCTCTCGGTGATTTCAGTGGGTTTGCGATGGCGGGGCATGGCCATGGGGCTTGTGTTTGCCTATATGCTCGGGTCCTCGGTGGATGCCCTGTCGGGTTCCCTGATGGGGCTGAACGCCCTCCTGTACCTCTTCGTGTTTATGAGTGCAATTTTTGCGGGACGCCAGCTGAATCTCAAAGGGGCGTTTCCCGTGATGGCCTTCGCCGCTTCGGTCAGCTTCCTCTATGGATTTGGTCTCTACTTGGTTTCAACATTCTTCATCAATGGAATTGAATTCAGCCTCCGTTGGTTTATTGAAAGTTTCCTTCACGCGCTGGTCAACGGTGTGGTGGCACCGCTAGTTGTAGGAATATTCTCGCGGGTGGCTGTATGGGCTGGAGCCGATGACAGTTCCGAAAGGGCCCTTTATATAGATACCCCTGTGAGGCCAGCTTGATCGGTAAGGTGGCTGCTGAGAGCCGATTGCCAGGCGCCGACGAGGCTCCGAGTGAACTTCGAATCGGGCTGATCGCGCTGATCATGCTCGCGGCTTTCGCGATTTTCGTGGTCCGGCTTTTTCAGCTGCAGATCGTGGAGGGGGCAGATCTTGCAAGTCGTTCAGAGCGAAATTCGATTCGGACCCTCCGTCTTGAGGCGCCGCGAGGAGATATCGTCGATCGGGAGGGCCGGCTTCTCGCTACTACGCGCCCGGCCTTTCGGGTTCGCGTGATACCCAGCGAAGTTCGGAGTTCCGAAAGGGCCTACCGGGTGCTGGGCGAGTTGCTCGATCGAGACGGGGATGAACTCGCTGAGAAGGTAGGTGTCCCCGTCGGTCGCCGACGTTTCCAGCCCGTCGCGCTCGAGACAGACCTTTCGTATCTCCAACTCGCCCGGGTGGAGAGTCATCGCTACGCGCTGCCGGGGGTGGTGACGGACATGACGCCCCGTCGCCACTACGAGGGCGAAAGAACGGCCGCCCATCTGCTGGGCACTATCGGAGAGATCGACGCTGAAGAACTCGCTCGCGATGCCGTCCCCAGCTACAGGGCGGGTGATGTGGTCGGGAAGTCGGGCCTTGAACATCGCCACGAAGCGCATCTCCGGGGAAAATTGGGGGGGCGGAATATCGTCGTTGACGTAGCCGGACAGGAAATCGAGGTCATTGACGAAGTAGACCCCGTACCTGGGGGACGTATCGTCCTGACGATCGACCTCGACCTTCAGCGCGTCGCCGAAGAAGCTTTCCGGGCCGAGGAGTTTTCGCTTCGTGGAGCGCTGGTGGCCATTGATCCTCGCAATGGCGAAGTGTTGGCCATGGTCTCCGAGCCGGCTTATGACCCGAATTTATTCCCGGGGGGGGTTGGCAGCGAAACCTGGAACGATCTTGTTTCGGATGAGAGTCGACCTCTGAGAAACCGTGCCATTTCCGGGCAATATCCGCCGGGTTCTACTTACAAGGCTGTGGTCGCTGTTGCCGGGATCGCCGAAGGAATTCTGGATCCTGAAGAAAAAGTTTTCTGCCCGGGTGAGTATCGACTAGGACGGCGTACTTATCGTTGCTGGAAGAGGGGAGGGCACGGCGAAGTCAATCTCGATCAAGCGGTCCTCGGTAGTTGTGACGTTTATTTTTACAAGTTGGGTGTCGAACTGGGAGTCGACAAAATCGGCGAATACGCCAGGAAGTTTGGCTTTGGTTCGCCCACAGGGATCGATTTCCAGGGGGAAATGCCAGGCCTGGTGCCTAGTCGGGAGTGGAAGGAAAGGGCTCGAGGAGAGCGCTGGCTCAAAGGTGAAACGGTCTCCGCTTCGATTGGCCAAGGCTTCAATCTCGCCACTCCGATTCAACTCGCCCAGGCCTTCGCGACGTTTGCCAACGGCGGAACGGTCTATCGGCCACACGTGATCAAGTCCATTGAATCCTGGGACGGAAGTGCCAAGCGCTATCCCGAACGGAGCGCGTCGTTGAGTGCCGGAATAGATCCCGACGTAATAAGGCGGGTGCGTCAGAGCCTGATTGCGACGGTACAGGACCCTGATGGAACCGGCGCCCGTGCACGGGTCGAGGGAGTTCTTGTGGCGGGAAAGACTGGGACGAGTCAGGTGGTCGGACTGGAGCAGATCAAGGGTCTGGAGGACGAGGATATTCCCATACGCTATCGCGATCATGCACTTTTTGTGGGATTTGCACCCGCCGAAGCGCCCGAAATCGCCTTGGCGGTGGTCGTCGAGCATGCGGGGAAGGGCGGGGGGGCTGCCGCCGCGCCCATCGCGCAGAAGGTCTTGGCCAAGTACTTCGAGAAGCACCCGGTTGAAGGGTCGCCGGTGTTGACGGCAAGTAGGCGGGGCGGCATCGATACCGGACATGGGGCTGAGACGATTGCGCCGGGAGAGGCCGCGCCATGAGGAGCCAGATGGACCGAAGGTCAATTCAGAACTTTGACTGGGTCTTTGTTTTACTGATTGCGGTTTTGCTGACTTTTGGGTTGATCAATCTGATGTCTGCGGCGGCGGCCGGGGTGGAAGGTGGAACCTCTAACGTTGTCCGGCGTCACATGATGGTGATCGGACTGGCTATATTCGTTATGGGTCTGACCACATCCGTTGACTACCGACACGCTGAGCGCTTCGCGCCGGTAATTTTTGTGGGGTCACTTTTTCTGCTGGGCCTGACCCTGGTGGTGGGCGTAGTGACCCGAGGGGCCCAGGCTTGGCTTTTTTCCGGAGGTTCTATTCAGCCTTCCGAGTTCGCCAAGGTGGCGCTGGTTGTCATGCTGGCCCGGTATTTCCATCGAAATCCGCCGAGCACGATTCGCCAGCTGCGGCAGTTGATCGTGCCGCTCATGATCGCGGCTCTGCCCATAGGATTGATCCTTCTGCAGCGCGATATGGGCGTTGCTCTTCTGACCCTGCTCGTTGCGCTCACCTACCTACCTCTTCTCAGCATCCCTCTGCGGGCCTGGGCGGGTATTGCCGTTCTCGCTGCGGCAGGCCTAGCGGCACTCTGGAGTTTCGGTCTGAAGGTCTATCAGCAGCAACGCATCTTAGATTTTTTGGATCCTGGGCGGGATCCGCTCTCCTCGGGTTATCAGGCTATGCAGTCGAGGATCGCCGTGGGTTCGGGCGGACTTTTGGGCGCTGGATGGCAGGAGGGAACCCAGACTCAACTCCGGTTTCTCCCGACTCAACACACGGATTTTGTCTTCAGTGTGCTTGCCGAGGAGTGGGGCTTCGTGGGGAGCACGGTGGTCTTGGCTTTCTTTTTTGCCCTGTTGTTGTGGGGCTTGTGGATTGCGCAGAGCTCGAAGGATGGTTTCGGCGCCATGCTTGCGGTGGGCCTGGTGGGGACTCTCTTCTGGCCCGCCACAATCAATATCGCAATGGTGCTCGGCCTAGCGCCCGTGATCGGCGTTCCCCTGCCTCTCTTTTCATATGGGGGGTCGGCGCTGATGTCGGCGGCAATTGCACTCGGGCTGCTGCTCAACGTTTCCATGAGGCGTTACGTCTTCTGAGATTGTTGGCCGCTCTGTCTGCTGGACCTCGGGGTCTTGTCTAGGTATGATGCCCCACTGCCCCTAGGCGGATCCCTGGGATCTGGCCCGGATGAGGAGTTTTAGCATGAGCGCACCCTGGATTACCTATCGCCCTGAACTAAAAGTTCTTGATTGCACCATCCGCGATGGCGGCCTGGTGAATAGTCACGCCTTTGATGACGACCTCGTATCGGCGGTGCATCACGCTTGTGTGGAGGGCGGCATCGACTACATGGAGATCGGTTACAAGGCGTCCAAGAAGCTCTTTGCTCCGGGCAATTTCGGAGACTGGAAATTCTGCGATGAGGATCACATGCGTCGAGTTCTGGGAGAGAACGACTCTCCGCTGAAAATCGCTGCGATGGCCGATGCGGAGAAGACCGACTACCACGAGGATATCCTCCCCGCTGACCAGAGCGTTCTCGATGTGATTCGAGTTGCGACCTATGTTCATCAGTTGCCCATCGCTGTCGACATGATCAAGGATGCGGCAGACAAAGGCTACGAAGTCACCTGCAATGTGATGGCGATTTCCATTGCTCAGGAAGCGGAGATTGACCAGGCTCTTGAGGTTCTGAGAGAGACGCCCGTGGGCACAGTTGTCGTGGTGGACAGCTTCGGCGCCCTTTATGGCGAACAGGTGGGCAGATTGGTTGACAAGTACCGGTCGGCCTTGGAGGGGACAGGCAAGGAAGTCGGGATTCACGCCCACAACAATCAACAGCTGGCTTTTGCCAATACCATTGAGTCGATCATTCACGGTGCGAACCGGATCGATGCCACCGTCGCGGGAATGGGAAGAGGGGCAGGGAACTGTCCGATGGAGCTCTTGATTGGTTTTCTTCGCAACCCCACTTACCGTCTGCGCCCCTTCCTGGAAGTTCTCGAAAAATACTTCGTGCCGTTGCAGGAGAAGTTGAAGTGGGGCGCGCTCGTGCCCTACAACATCACCGGCCAACTCAATCAACACCCACGAAGTGCGATCGCCATGGTGGAAGGCGATGAGGGCAACAACTACGTGGAGTTCTACGACAAACTCGTCGCGGATCTCTAGCGGGTGTCAACTTTTGGGATTGGCTTCAAAAAGCGTCCGGGATTTCTTCGGGCAGGCCGGGCAGAGTGGCATCCCTGGGTTTAGCGGGGTGTTCAGGGCTTGATCTCCATTTTGGAAATTGGCGCTCTATGGCGCGGCTGCTGGCCGAAACCAGGAACTGCCGGGTGGGCATGACGCTCTCTGGGTCTTCACCCCCGGATAAGGCCACCAAGAGTTTTGGTGCTCGTCCCTCCTCGCGCGTGGGCGCATTCTTCGACATGGACAAGACCCTGATCGCCGAGAATTCCGGCTCGATCTACATGAAGAAGCGTTACCAGGACGGTGAGATGGGGTTGCTCGGATTGGCCCGGGGGGCGTTTGCCTACCTGCGATACAGGATGGGTGTTTTCGACATGCTCAAGTCAACCCACGCCATGACCCGGGATCTCAAGGGGCGTCAAGAATCGGAATTCCTTGCAGAAGGTCGTTTACTCTGGGAGGAAGCGATGGTTCCGCTGATCTACCCTGAGGCACTTGCGGCGGTTCGCAGCCACCAGGAGCGAGGGGATCTGGTGTGTATCGTTTCGGGTTCGATGGGCTTCGTTGCTGCCCCCCTCGCCGCGCACTTGGGAATCGAATTGACGATCTTTACCCAACTCGAAACAAAAGGCGGCCGCCTGACCGGACAGATTGTGGAGCCCCTCTGTTTTGGGGAGGGCAAGGTCCACTGGACCCAGCAGTTAGTCGAGCACCAGGGAATCGATCTGGCGCGAAGCTGGTTCTACACGGACTCAGTGACCGATCGCCCCTTGTTGGAGCGAGTAGGTCACCCAGTTGCCGTGAACCCCGATCCTCGGCTCTACCGTCTCGGGGTGCGCCGGGGCTGGCCCATTCGTCTGTTCACCCTGGATGACTCTGGTTCGACGACTGACCCTGAGGCCCAGTAGGAGTCGAGGTCCTCAGATGATTTTCTCGGCCATCTCCACGAAATTGGCTTTTGGGCGAACTCCTACGAGTTGCTCGACGACCTGCCCATTTCGAAAACTCAGGACTGCGGGGATCGAACGGATTCCGAAATTGCCTGCGACGTGCTGGGAGTCGTCTACGTTCACTTTGACCACCTTGACCCGTCCCTCGTAGTCGTCGGCCAGTGTCTTGATGATCGGAGCGATCTGGCGGCACGGCTGGCACCACTCGGCCCAGAAATCGACGATAACCGGTGTTTCGGATTGGAGGACTTCCAAGTCGAAGTTGTTGTCGGTGACGTCAAGAATTTCTGCCATGGTGAAGTTCTCCTTGAGTGCGGTGCTCCGCGTCGTTGGATGGGAAATGTCTTTCTGAGTCTTTCTGAACCGGGATGGAATTCCGCCGGGAAGCGATTCGACCCCTCGGATGGGTGCATAAAAGCCATTTCGACAGGTCCGGGGAGGTACTTTGGTCCCGGGTCAGTCAGTAATTTTTAATCATAGCAGCTTCGATTCAACGGGACGGAAAATCGGGAGCCAAGCCTTCGGGCGCGTTATCCTGGGGGGGCCGGGGGGAGCCAGGGAAAGTGTCTTCGGTCGAAATTGGGGAGGAATCCATGGGCCGAGTGACGTTGGTGGAGGGTGATATCACCGATCAGTCGGTGGACGCCATTGTAAACGCAGCGAACAATGCCCTGCTTCTGGGCACGGGAGTCGCCGGGGCTATTCGTGACCGAGGTGGAGATGCCATTCAACTCGAGTGCGACGCCAATGGACCCGTGAAAGTCGGTGACGCCGTCATCACGGGTGCCGGTCGCCTGGATGCCCGATTCGTTATCCACGCCGCGGGAATGGAAGTGGGCGGCAAGGCGGATGCTGACAATGTTCGCTCCAGTATTTGGGCGAGCCTTGCGCTGGCGGCGAAGCGAGGGTGTCGCACCATTGCGCTCCCGGCCATCGGTGCGGGGGCCGGTGGTCTGGCTCTTCAGCGATGTGCCGAAATTTCTATTGGGGTGGCTCGCGATCACCTGGCGGGGGAAACTTCCCTCGATGAGGTTCGCTTCGTGCTGCTGGGTGAGCCCGCTTACCGAGTTTTCGAGATGGTCAACGACGCGGTTAAGGTGGCCGAGCAGATGGCCAAGCTGGAAAAGATGCGATGATTCGACATTTCGTCTTAGACGACTACAGGGATGGTCGGCAAGTCGAAGTCCCGCGATCTATAGTGAGCCCCATTGGAGGGTGAATCAGAATGACCGGATTTCAACAAGCAGCGGCAGCGATCTACCTCGCCGCGGGCATTTTGGCACTCCTTGGCCTTGCTTTGCCCGCCCCCCGACTGACTCGCATCGCGGTTTGGGGCGTGGGCCTGGGAGCACTGATTCACGGGGCGGCCTTCGCGACCCTGCATGAACTCGATTCGGTTCCCCAGTTGACCGATCTCCCCTACGCCATTTCGTTCATGGCCTGGATCGCGGTGCTTTCGCTACTGGTACTCATGTGGCGACTGCGCCTTGGGAGCTTGACTGCGGCGGTGGGCCCACTGGCTTTCCTTGCGGTTTTTCTGCCCACGCTCGGAGTTCAGTCGGGTACGGATGCCGATCTCCTATCCATGCGAGGAACGATGCCGCATGCCCATGTTCTGCTTTCGAGTGCCGGTCTCGGCATGCTCGGAATTACTGGGTTGGCGGGTGTCTTTTATCTGATCGAGCACCGCCGGCTGAAAAAAAAGCGATTGGGGGGAAGATGGGTGAGCCTGCCTTCCCTTGAAGCACTGGACCGCGTGAATGTGGCGACTCTGGTGATCGGGTTTCCGCTTCTTACCCTGGGGCTCATCACGGGTTCGGTTTGGGTTCACGCGACTTCGGGCAGCTACTGGTCGGGGAGTCCTCACGCGGTCTGGACTCTCGTGGGTTGGGGTGTCTACGGGGGCATGTCGGCGGCCCGGTTCTTCGGTGGCCAGGGGGCTCGGCAGGCGGCGGGCTCAGCGGTGGGAGGCTTCATGTTCCTGCTCTTTGCGGTGATTGGTGTGGAAATGATTCGATGAAGATCCTGTTGCTGGGAATGAGCCACCGGAGTGCGCCGGTGGAAATTCGCGAGCACTATGCGGCGGAGGATTCCGTCGCAGAGGCGGCCTTGCGCCGGCTTGCCGAACATCCAGAAATCGGCGAAATCGTCCTGATCTCGACTTGCAATCGCGTCGAGGTGGTGGTGACCACCCAGAGCCCGGAAGAGGCACGCAGCAGACTGAAGCATTTCTTTCGAGAGGAATTGGGCGGTGGCACTCCCGCTCCGGGTGAAGGCGCCTTCGATGATCACTCCTACCTGCATGCGGATCAGGAGGCCGTGGGGCACGTATTTCGAGTAGCCTCGGCCATTGACTCCATGGTGGTGGGTGAGCCCCAGATTCTTGGGCAAATGAAGGACGCCTACCGCGCCTCCATTGAACTGGGTACCTGCGGTCCGATCCTTTCCCGGCTCTTCCAGAAGGCCTTCGCCACAGCGAAACGAGTCAAGAACGAAACGCGGATCGCCCAGCGGCCGGTTTCGGTCGCTCGTGTTGCGGTGGAACTGGCTCGGCAGATATTTGAGGACTTGAGCGACAAGAAGGCTCTCATGATAGGGGCGGGTGAGATGATCGAAGCAGCTCTCTTTGCGCTCCAGCGCGAAGGTCTCGATTCGTTGCGGGTGGCCAACCGTACCCGGACCCGAGCCGAAGAACTGGCCGCTCGGTTTGGTGCCACGGCCCACGGGCTCGAGGATCTGGACGCGTTGCTCAAAGACAGCGATATCGTCCTCTCCTGCATTGGGGGTCAGGGACATGTGCTCGATGCGGCTCGCGTAGCTAGGGCTCTCTCGGCGCGTCGCAACCATCCGGTCTTCTTGATCGATATCGGAGTTCCACGCAATATTGATCCCGCCGTGGACGATCTCGATAGCGCTTATCTCTACGATATCGACGATATTCAGGGCATCGCCTTTTCGAATGAGAAGGAGCGGCGTCGAGAGGCCTCCTTGGCGGAGACAATCATTCTGGAAGAGCAGGAGCGCCTTGCAGGCTGGATGGTGTCTCTGAGAGCGGTGCCTACCATTCGACACCTCCGCGCTCGGGCCGAGGCGGTGAGGCAGGCAGAATTGGGAAGCTCTCTCTCCAAGATGGATCTCTCGGACGCACAGGCCAAGCGCGTCGAAGCCCTCACCCGATCGATCGTGAACAAGATTCTGCATCGTCCCCTTGCGCGTCTCGGTGCCCAGACGGAACAGGACCAGGGGCTGGCGGTTGTGGAGGAAGCTCGGGCCCTCTTTGGGCTGGACGATTCGGATGCTCCGGGTGCCGAGGTTGATTCCGAGTTGGGTGCTTCCGAGTTGGAACCGGTACCGCCCAAAACTCTAAAAGATGATGATGTTGATGAGGTCGGCAGCGCCCGATGAAAGGCACGAAGCGATGAGTACTGTTCGGATCGCGACACGGGGGAGTGATCTCGCCCTTGCCCAGGCGAACTATATTGCGGGTCGAATCCAATCCGAACTCCAGCTTTCTACAGAGATTGTTGTCGTGAGCACCGCGGGAGATCGCATTCAGAATGTCTCCCTCGCTAAAATCGGGGGCAAGGGCCTGTTCATCAAGGAGATCGAGGAGGCACTCCTCGACGGGCGAGCGGATGTGGCGATTCACAGTGCCAAGGACCTGCCTGCCGAAATTGCCCCGGGTCTCGAATTGGCGGCGTTTCCCGAGCGGGCCGATCCTAGGGATGCCCTGGTGGGCAAGTCCACGGAGCTGACTCTGGACGATCTGCCCCGAGGTGCCCGGGTGGGGACGGGGAGCACCCGGCGTGCTGCGCTTCTTCTGGCACACCGTCCGGATCTCGAAATCGTGCCCTTGCGAGGTAATGTGCCGACCCGCTTGGCCCGCATTGAGAGCGACGGGTTGGCGGCGGTGATCCTGGCTTGTGCGGGGCTCGACCGACTCGGCCGTGGGTCCGTCATCAGCGAACGGATTTCTCCCGATATCCTTCTGCCCGCAGTATGTCAGGGGATGCTGGCCTTGGAGGGGCGTTCGGGAGAGTCTCTTACCCAGGCTGTCGGCCGTTTGAGCGTCCCCGAAAATATTACGGCGGCAGTCGCCGAACGTGGTTTCCTCACACGATTGGGTGGGGACTGCACGGTTCCCCTTGCCGCTCACTGCGAGATCCTCGATTCGGGCCAGATTCGGATTCGAGGGCTGGTTTCGAGTCTCGATGGCACATCGATTGCCCGGGCAGAGGTTGAGGGGGACTCGAGCGGAGCGGAGGGTCTGGGGCGTACGCTCGCAGAGAAAGTTTTGTCCGGAGGAGGCGCCGAGATTCTCGAGAATCTTGGGCGAGAAACCGAAGGAGCAAGTCCAAGTTGAGTCGTCGGCGTTCGGGTGAGGAAGGGCGGTTGATTCTCGTGGGCGCGGGCCCAGGAGATCCCGACCTCATTACTGTACGGGGAGCGGCCGCTTTGGGGAGCGCTGACGTCGTGCTCTATGACGAGCTGGCCAGCGAGGAACTCCTGAGTCTTCTGCCCGCTCATGCCGAGCGAATCAATGTCGGTAAGCGCGGCCACGATCCGCCCACCCGTTCCCAGGACGACATTAATCGCCTGATTGTCAAAGAAGCTCGGGCGGGAAAGACAGTGGTTCGACTCAAAGGCGGGGATCCGTTCATCTTCGGTCGAGGAGCTGAGGAAGCCTCGGCCTGCGTCGCTGCGGGGCTTCCTTATGAGGTTGTCCCCGGGTTGACGTCGGCGTTGGCGGCGCCAGCCTACGCGGGCATCCCACTGACCGACCGACGCCACTCGGCTTCATTTGCCGTTGTGACTGGACATAACGACCCCGGTCGTGCCGCAGAGGGAATTCGATGGCGGGCGCTGGGCAGCGCGGTGGATACCCTGGTGATCCTCATGGGAATGCGGAATTTGCGGTCCCTGCTGGCCGAGATTGTCGAAGGGGGAACCGATTCCGGGACTCCGGCCGCTGCGGTGATGAATGGAACGAGGCCCGAGCAGAAGGTTCAGGTGGCGACGGTGGCGACGCTCGCGGACGCTGTTGAAGCCGCGGGTCTCAAGGCTCCGTCGGTGGTTGTCGTGGGGAAGGTTGCGGTCTTGCGTGAGACCTTGTCCTGGTGGGAGTCCTCGCCTCTTTTTGGAATGGGCGCTCTGGTGAGTCGCGCGCCCCACCAGGCGGGAGAACTCGCCTCGGCACTCAGGGCAGTGGGGGCTGTTCCTTCGATCCGTCCACTGATCGACCTCGTTCCTTGTGAGGCCCCGGCGGAACTAGCCGCTGTTGATGAGTGTCTGGCTCGCCTGGATAGTTATGAAGACCTGGTCTTCAGCAGTTCAAACGCCGTACGTTTCTTCATTCATCACGTCGATCGAAATGGGTTGCGTGGCGTGTTGGAAGGCCTCTCTGCCCGGGTCCTGTGTATCGGTTCGGCGACCTCGAGAGTGGCGATGGACGAAGGCATGCCCGTTCACTTCGTCCTTCCCGGTGGTCGGGGCGATGCCGAGTCGATGCTGGCCGAAATTCTACGATCCCTGGCGCCCGCGGGCCGTCGAGTTCTGATTCCCCAGTCCGATATCGCGCGGAGCGTTCTTTCTCGGGGACTGGCCGATGCCGGTGCGCACGTGGACGCCGTCGCTTTCTATCGGAATCTACGTCCCGAGGTCGACGCTGACATGCTCCGGGCCGACCTGGTTGCTGGCAACCTGCCCCTGCTTTTTTTCACGAGCCCTTCGGTGGTTCGGCATTTTTCGGACCTCCTCGATGCGGAGTCCCGGAACGCCTGTGAGCGGTGTATCGTGGCTGCCGTCGGCGGCACGACCGCGGAGGCTCTCGTGGAGATAGGGATTCCCGCTCAGGTGGTACCCCGTCGCCCGGATGTGAGGGAGATGGTTGGGGCAGTGGAAGCCTATGTTGCCCAAGGGTTCGCGGTTGGGAGCCTGTTTGATTCAGATAAAAAGGAGGAGCCATGAGTTTTCCGCGAGATCGTCTGCGGCGACTGCGGGGGAGTGAAACGCTCAGGCGGATGGTGGCCGAGACGAAGCTTTCGCGAGATGACCTACTGCTTCCCCTCTTCATCGTCGAGGGCAGCGGGATCCGCGAACCCATCGCTTCGATGCCGGGAGTGTGCCGCTTTTCTGTCGACCAGATCGTTGACGAGGCCAAGCGGGTCGCCGACCTGGGTGTGCCCGGGATCATGCTCTTCGGGATTCCAAGCAGCAAAGATGCCCGGGGAAGTGGGGCCGATCAGGCCGATGGAATCGTGCAGCGTGCGGTGTCGGCGATCAAGGCCGGGGTCGGGGATTTGTGCGTGATAACCGATGTCTGCCTTTGTGAATACACGGACCACGGGCATTGCGGACTCGTCGAGGGTGAAGAGGTGCTCAACGATCCGTCAGTAGAGCGCCTGGCGTTGACGGCGCTCTCTCATGCTCGAGCGGGGGCTGATATGGTCGCCCCGTCCGACATGATGGACGGCAGGGTGGCGGCCATTCGGTCGACCCTGGACGAGCACGACTTTGAGAATCTGCCCATACTCTCGTATGCGGCGAAGTACGCAAGCGCCTTTTATGGCCCCTTTCGGGATGCGGCCGAGAGCACACCACAATTCGGCGATCGCCGCGGTTACCAGATGGATCCAGCCAATCGTCGGGAAGCGATGCGGGAACTGGTTGCGGATTTCGACGAGGGTGCCGATATCCTCATGGTCAAGCCGGCTCTTGCCTATCTCGATATCGTGGCCGATGCGAAGGAAACTTTTGATGTCCCCATAGCGGCCTATCACGTCTCCGGTGAGTATTCGATGATCCACGCGGCGGCTGAGAAGGGCTGGATCGACGGAGACCGTGCGATGATGGAGGCGATGATTTCGATTAAGCGTGCGGGCGCCGACATGATCCTGACTTACGCGGCGGCCGACCTGGCAGCTCGCCTGGAGAGCTGAGGCTCATTCGATTTTTTGCACGGCGGGGGCAGCGTGGGAATTGTCTACAAGGTCGTCGAACTGAGTACTGTCGGCGAAGAAGAGATCGAAGCGGCATTGAACGAATGGACGGCCGAGGGCTGGACCTTCGATGCCATGCAATTTGCTATGCGGGACTCGTCCAAACGTCCCGCAATGGCATTCCTGGCGTTTACCCGGAACGAAAACTCCGAGTAGTCGCCCTCCGGGTTTCCCCAGGGGCCGGATCGGAGAGAACCAGGCAATCGACGTATTGATTGCGACGGCCCGGCTCTCGTTCCGATTGTCAGGCGCTGGTGGGTTCGGTGCGATCTCCGCCGGGGAGAACGATATCTTCGGCCTGGTGCCCATTGGACTTGGAGCTGGACTTCTGGCTCCGCTGGGCAGGAAGCCCTTCTTTGGGTTCGGAGTTTTCCCCTTTGCCCAAGAGATTGACCTTCGCCGATTCGGCGACGCGGAGTGTGGCCTGCTCGATGAACGTCACGAATGCGGCCAAGTCCGGAATGATATCCGGGTTGGCGTTGAAGCCCCAGCAGATTTTGCCGTCGTAGCTCATGAGGGCGATGCCCAGTCCCATTTCACCGAGCAGGGGGACCTGGGGAAAGATCGACACAAGCTTGGCGCCTTGCAGATAGAGGGGGATCTGGGGCCCTGGTACGTTGGTGACTATGGAATTGATGGGCCCACTGACCGCCTGTGCGCCCAGGGACAACAGACTGGAGGGCGTAAATTCGGCTACCTTCATGATCATCTCGACGCCAAGGGCCTGGTTGCTTTCCTTCAGTTCCTGGGTGGTCGCGTGGATTCGCTCTAGTTGCCGGCGGGGATCATCTTCATCGATGGGTAGACTGATGATCCAGGACGAAACTCGATTTCCGAGTTGGCCTTTTTCCTTCTCCTTGCGAATGCTAACCGGGGACGAAATCTTGAATTCAAGATTTTCTGGACAGGCGCCGCGCATCTTGAGGAATTCGCGGACCGCTCCGGTCACGATGGTCAGTACTACGTCGTTGACCGAGCAGCCCAGTCCCTTCCGGATGGCCTTGATGTCGGAGAGGGGGGTTTCGTACCAGTCGAATTTTCGATGGGGGCTGGGCGGGCCGTTCATCGGTGTGCTGCTTGCCCTGAGACCTTGTCCTAGGGTTTCCCAGAGAATCCTGGCCCGGGCAGTGACCTCAGCGGCGACGTCTTCGCTTTCAGCCACGAATGCATTGAGGCCTTTGAGGATCTGAAGTGGAAAGCTGGCACGGCGCCAGAGTTCCTCACGCAGCAATTCGGAATTTTCCGGCGCGGGTCGGGGTACGAAATTTGGTGCTTCGGGAATCGTCGGCACAGGGTCGGTGGACATCATGATCTGAGCAATATCGACCCCTGATGAACCGTCGATCATGCAGTGATGAATTTTTGTGATTACTGCGAATCGATCGTTCTCAAGGCCTTCGACGATCCATGTTTCCCAGAGCGGGCGAGTGCGATCGAGGGGTTGGGCCATGATGCGAGCGGACAGCATCTTGAGCTGTGCCTCTGTTCCGGGTCGGGGAAGCGCTGTGTGTCGTACGTGGTAGTCAAGGCTGAAATGCCTGTCGTCGACCCAAACCGCATGGTTTTCCAGAGGAATGAAATGCAACTTCTGGCGATAGCGCGGGATGAGGTGCAGGTAGCTTTCAGTCGCCTGCTTGATGCGTTGAAAATCGATTCCACCGTCGTCGGCTCGCAACTGGGTGGCTTCGTAGATCAAGGTTGAAGAGACGTGCATGTGGCAATTGGGAGTTTCCATCAGGAGAAAGGAATTGTCCTGGGCCGAGAGTCGATCCGAGTAGGTCTTGGGCATGGTGTCCTCGCATGGGAAAGGTTCTGAGTCTGGGGGGGGTGAAGGATCGTTTTTGAGTCGCCGCCCCGAGACCAAAGAAATTGGGATGGGCTGGGGTTCCAACGCACTTCCGAGAATGGGCGTTTTGCCGCGCCAGTACCCGGGCGGAAGGTTGTTCAGCTGTACGGGTTAGCCGTGACAGGCCCGTTGGTGCCGGACGCTCGTGCCGGGCGTTAGGTGCCGGATTCCTGAGCGGGCCGGATCGTTCGGCCCGAGGTGCAAGGGCCGGAAGGACGCGCAGTCTACTCGAGGTCAGCAGCGAGTCAATGCAGGGGGCCCCCAGTGCAGCAACGCGATGCACTGGCGACCCCGAAAGTCCCCGGACTTTGCCCGCAGCTTCTCGGGATCAGTTCAGTGCCGGCATGACATCTTCAACAAGATGTTCAAATGACGTCCTGCCCTCGCTCTCGTTGGCCCCAGGGAGTTGGGGACGGACGACGAGGAGGTTCATGCCGCAGTTCTTTTTGTATTGAGTCAGCCGCTCGGTCACTTCTTCGGGTCCGCCCACGACGACCCGTTTTCGCGCAGGTGCCGTTACGGCACGAGCCACGGCAGCGGGCAGCTTCGCACTGGCCGGTCCGCCCCGGCCTTCGCGGGCAAGTCCGTCCATCACTCGCGCGCAGACCGATGGATCCTTGGATACGAATACGGTGCGCATCAACGGGGTAATCCAGCGCCCGGAGCAGGGGGTTTCCCCGATGGCTTCGCGATGCCGCGCCAGGTTCTCACAGATCTGGTCGAAGGTCTCGATGGGCGACGCCAGGTAGGGGAGACCGCGGCGGGCCGCCTGGGCAAGGCCCTTCTGGCCGAATGCAGCGACCGCAAGGGGGGGGTGGGGACGCTGGTAGGGCGATGCAATCTTTATCGCGGCCGGGGATTCTGCAGTCTCGAATACAGTCCCCTCCAGGCTGACCTCCTCGCCTTGCCAGGCCGAGAGGATCAGGTCGAGTCCGGCGTCGAAGCGTTCGCGCTTGGTCGAGGGGTTGATGCCGAAGGCTGAGAAGAGCGGAGCTCGAAATCCACGACCTAGCCCAATGATGGCTCTTCCCCGGGAGAACTGGTCGAGGGATGCAATTTCTTCGGCAACGCGAAGTGGATTATGGATAGGGATCAGGAGGGAAGTTGTCGCCAGACGAATCTTTTGAGTGCAAGCGGCGAGGCTTGCTAGGCAGAGCAGGGGCGAAGTGTTGCCGCCAGGTGCGAAATGCATTTCCGGCATCCAGACCGAATGCAGGCCGGCGCGGTCAGCACGTACCACCCACTCCCGGGCTCGTTTCCATTCCGAATTATTCGAGGACCCACCGACGGAGATGCCCAGGGAAACACCGTCTAGGCCCCAATGCCCGAGGGCCTTCTCTCGAGTAGTTCTCGGGGGTGGGGTGGATGAACTCAAGACGATTCCTTTCCAGGCGAATGGTGCGGCGATTGACCCGCCGCGTAGGGGAGGATCGTCTGAAGCATATCCAGCTTGACGCCCAGGATATTACCCAGGCCGGAGAGCAAGCCGAATACACGGACCAAAAGCACGACATGGCTGGGGATGTGTACAACTGGGTTTTCTCGGATCAAGCGAGAGAGGCTCTGCCCGGCTTCGCGAAGGATTCCGGGTTCGAGGTAGGTCTGGTTTCGGAGTCGCTTCGCCACGTCGAGGAGGACCTGGGCAACGCGCTCAAGAGCCTCGTGCGAACCTCCACGAGTTTCGAACCCGAGATCGACCAGTGCGCTCCCCATGGCCTTGGGGTTTCCTTGGAGCAGGGCGGCGGCGAATTCCACGGCGCTCTTTCGAAAGGCGGGGGGGAGTTGCTTGGCTAGGCCGAAGTCGAGAAAGACGATTCGTGGGGGCTGATTTTGTGCGGTTGGAGGCAGCACCATGAGGTTGCCTGGATGCGGGTCTGCGTGAAAGAATCCGTACACGAGGATCTGCTCGCAATACGCCTCGACAAGGGACTGCATCACCGCGGTACGGTCTATTCCAGCCTCATCGAGGCGCTTGGTGTCGGTAATTTTGATGCCTTCAATAAATTCGCTGACCAGAACCCGTGTTGTCGTCAATTCCCATTCAATGCTGGGAACGACGACGTCTTTGCGGTTCTCGAAAAATTTCGCGACTCGCTCGGCATTCATGCCCTCATTGCAAAAGTCCAACTCGCGCGGCATATGCTCGGCCAGTTCTTCGACGAGTGGCATTAAGTCGAAGTTTCGTTCGATCAGACCCGTTGCCCGAAATAGCGCGCCAAGGTTGGACAGGTCGGATTGCACCAGTTCGCGAATTTCCGGGTATTGAACCTTGACGGCGACTCGGCGGCCATCGGGCAGGTGTGCTGAGTGAACCTGGGCAAGGGACGCTGCGGCCGCGCTTGCCTCGGAGAAATCGGAAAAAGCTTGTTCGAGGGGTTCGCCCAATTCTCGCTCAACCACCGCGCGGATCTCGGAAAAGGGGCGAGGGGGGACGCGGTCCTGAAGCTGAGAAAGAACCTCGCAGTATTCGGGAGGGAGTACATCCGAGCGCGATCCGATGAATTGGCAGCCCTTGAGGATCAAGCCCCGAAGCTCGACCGCTGTTTTGAAGATGGCTTCGGCGGAAGTCTGGTTGAACTTCGCCCAGCGCAGCTGCATTTCAATGTCGTTGGTATGCCGGGCGATCAACTGGTTGGCCTTGATGCCAAAGTAGATGCGGCCAAAAGTCAAGGTGATCCGGCGCGCGCGGTAGGCGCGCTGGCCCAAGGACCGAAGCTTTGAGGTTGCCGTGACCATCTTTGGCGAACCAAGCTACCAGAGGTCGGGGCGGTCGTCTGGACAGTTCCAGGCGCCCGTGAGGTCGTCTGGGTCGAAATCTTCTGGGTCCTCATCTTCGTCCAATACCCAGGGTGGGTTGTAGGAGCACATCACCCAGGCCGTAGAAGAAAATTCGAGCACATAGCTCGGGCCCAGATTCCTGTACTCAAACTCGGGCTCTTTCAGCCAGCCTATGGCGTAGTAGAAATCAAATCCGATTCGAGGTGCTGGCAAGCTTTCGAGATAGTCTCCTTCTGTGAGTTCTTTGAGGTTTTCCGGGTAGGCGTCCTCGTCACTGTAGAACCCGGCGAGGGCATCGATGATGGCCTGAGCGCGAATATGGCGAGTCGTGGCGTAGTCGCCGTCGGCCAGGGCACGGCCGAGGAAGAGGGGCGCTATGACGAAAAGGGCTCCAAGAAACAGGAACGCGGCTCGCCGAATGTATTCCTGTTGGCGATCGGGAGCGCGGGTCAGGGCGAGCAGAAACATGCTTGCCGCACCAGTGGCAATGATAGAGAGGTCGATGGCGGGGCTGGTTTGGCTGAATCGGGACTTGAACCAGAGAAGAGGAAAAATAGTACCCAGAATGAAGGCGATGCTCCGCCCCCAGCCCCACTTGGGCGTAAGTCCGGCTCCAGCGAGCCCAAGCGCCAGACCAAAGAGCACGCCGCAAATGGCAAAGGCGCCGATTTCAAGGCCAATGACCGGAATGGCAGGCCAGGGTGAAAAGTTGAGAAAAAGCGTTCCGTCGGTCCCCGTCGCGTTGCGGATAATGGATGTGACCGCAACAAATACGGGTATGTAAAGGAGCGCCCAGGCTCTCGGACGCGGGCTGAAGGCGCGTTCGGCCAGAAGTGGTGCGGTGAGAGTGGAGCCGAGTGCAAGTCCGGTGACCAGAATCACGATGGACGCTCGCCAATGAAAGAATTCCCAGATCCGCAGTGCGGGCGAGAGTCCGTAAAAGGCCATCAAGGCGACGCAGGTCAGGCTGCAGCTACCGATGGTACGAGCCACCGCCGAGCGAGTTGTGATGCAGATGATGAGGAGCCCGAAAGCGGCCGGAACTGAGAAGATGAAAATGCCGAGTCGCCAGTGCTCGAGGAGGGCATCGACCCACTCGGTCTCTCTGAGGAATCCGGTGGGCTGCCAGGGTTTGGTAATGAGCCCCATCTCGGTGCCGCCGAGGCCATGATGAATGCATCCCGTATAGGCAACGAGCAGGAGAGCGAACGTCCATCCGAGGGCGGGCGCTCGCGATCTTCGGGGCATGGCTCCAGGCGCACTGGCTGTGATCGGCATGAGACCTTTCAAGTGTAAAAAGTCAAGATTTTTCTTGTTTTGGTGATGCGATTACTAGGGTGTGCTGTTCGTGTTGCGGCACTGCTTTTCGTGAGGGCCCCTCAGCTGCTCTCTAGGGTATTTTTAGTCATTTTCAGGAATTGCACTCTTTTCCCTTCACGGATGCACTGCTCTTCGCGTATGGTGAAATTATGCAGAACGTTCGCGAGATCATGAATCCCAAGGTGGTGGCGATTGGTGCGGCGGATCGCCTGCTCACCGCCGAAGATATTATGACACTGGGCCACGTGCGGCATATGCCAGTTGTCCAGTCTGGTCGTCTGGTGGGTGTTGTTTCTGAGCGCGACCTCTTGCGGGCATCGCCCTCGTGTCTGGGGAGTCAGGCGACAGAGGATCGGAGAGCCTTCCTGAATTCCGTGGAGGTCGGCGATGTCATGTCAAGCCCGCCGGTGCTCATCGACATAAAGGCATCGGTCCAGGATGCGGCGAAGCTCATGGTGGCCAACGAGATCGGCTGTCTGCCGGTTGTTGGGGATGCTGGGGAGCTCCTCGGTATTCTGACTGAAACTCATATGCTCGAGGTTTTGGCGGCTCATCTATGAGCGCTCATTTATGAGCGCTCGAGTATGAGCGCTGGAGAGTTATGAGCGCTCGAGAGTGCCCCGGCCAGAAGTACGGGGGGTGCTTGCCGGGGCGGTGCCACTCGGCCCGAGGGCAGTTCTTCGTCGCGGCTCTGGGGTCTCTTCTGGGTTGCACCGAAAGCGCTGGGGCGTGTCCCGGCTAAAATTGCACCTCCCTCCGGGGTTCCGTATCCTACGGGGACCAAATCCCGGGGGATCGAGTCACTGGGATTGGCTGTGTTGAGAAGGCATGGAGTTTCGCCCCGGTCTTTCTCGCCGATTAATCAATACGCGAATCAGCCGGGCGGAGCCGAATGTGAGGACTAAATGACTGAGACGATTCTGGTGGCAACGGACGGTTCGGCGGACGGAAACGCTGCGGAACGATTGGGGATCAGCTTGGCTGTTCGTCTCAGGGGCCGAGTGGCGGGAATTACCGTGGTCGAGGACGCCAAAATTCGGCCCCCGCAGAGCCAAGGACTTACGTTGCCGGCGTTTCCCGAGGCCGATCTCGCTGCCTATTATCGCGCCCGCGCCGATGCGATCGCCACCCGCTTTGCCGAGCGTGCCCGATCGGAGGGTGTTGACGCCGGCTGCGAGATTGCGCAAGGACGGGTCGATGATCGGGTGGTCGAGAAGGCCCAAGGATTTGACCTTCTGGCCATTGGACGCGATGGACGAGCCGCCGACAGCACGGGCGCGCTTATCGGATCCAGTACTGAGTCGATTATCCGGAAGACGTCCAAGTCCACGGTCGTCGTGCCCTCGGGAACGACCCTAGGAGGCCCCATTGTACTGGGGTTTGATGGTTCTCCGGGCTCGCGAATCGCGGCCTCCATGACGGTGGAGTTGGCCAATGGCCTGGGCGAATCGGTTCACGTTTTTGTTGACTCCAAGGATAAAGGTCGGGCTGTCGCTCGATTTGAAGAGGTTCGGCAACTGCTCGGTGGTCTCAACCAGCCCATGAGGGAAACTTCTTCGACGCTGGGCCGCCCCGATGTAAAAATCGTCGATACCGCAAACGAAGTAGGCGCCGGTTTGATTGTGATCGGCGCTTTTGGTCGGAACCGGATCACCGACTTTTTTCTCGGTAGCAATGCTGCTGCAGTAGTCCGTACGGCGCCGGTGGCCGTTCTGCTCGCCCGGTAGGGGCAGGCTTGGCAGCGCCAGCCGGCGGCAGGCCAGGGGCATCGCTTGGCGGTCCGCCCGACTTGTCAAAATTCTCTCTCGCCCGCCTGGGTGAGGAGATGGGAAATCTCCGGGACGAAGAACAAGTTGTCTGCTGGGTGCAGGCTTTGCTGAAGGATCGGCGTGCCGGAGCTCGTGCGCTAGGCGCTCGGGCTCAGCGGAAGGTCGAGGCGGTACGTTTGGACCGCGCCCGGGTAGCTGCGCTCTTTGAACTACGGGCTCGGCACTTTGCCCGGGGCTGCAGGGTGATCGCCGGTGTGGACGAGGTGGGGGTTGGACCCTTGGCTGGTCCTGTCGTCGCGGCAGCGGTCGCGCTGCCCGAAGAGGTGGATTTGCCGGGTCTGGACGATTCCAAGAAGGTTTCCCCGTCCGACCGTGAAAGGCTGGCACTGGCGATTCGGGACCAAGCGCTGGGCGTTGCGCTCGGGGAAGTTTCTGCAGTGGAGATTGATCGGATGAATATCTATCGGGCTGGGCTCGAGGCAATGCGTCGCGCTTCGATGGCATTGGCCGATCGAGTCAAGGTCGAACACTTCATGGTGGATGCGCGGACGATTCCCGACATCGGCATCCCCCAGACTCCCCTGGTTCACGGAGATGCCATCGATGGCTCCATCGCGGCTGCGTCCATCGTTGCCAAGGTCTACCGGGATAACTTGCTGCGGCAACTCGGTGCAGAATATCCGGGATACGGTCTCGGGCGGAATATGGGCTACGGGACGCCCGAGCACATGAGCGCCCTGGCTCGCCTGGGGGCTTCGCCTGCTCATCGGCAATCCTTCGCTCCCGTTGCCGCTGCAATGGGGCGATAATTTGGCCGAGCCTCCCCGATTTCGCGCTGAACCCGAAGATTTTCGAGTCGACGAAATCGCTCTCTACGATCCGACAGGAACAGGTGATCACACTTTCTTGCGGATCGAAAAGCGGCTCCTGACAAGCGATGGCGTGGCCCGGCAGCTGGCCGCTGCGGCAGGCGTTCCCGCAAGGGACGTGGGGTATGCGGGGAGAAAAGATCGCGCTGCAGTCACGACCCAGTGGATGTCGGTCCCCGGGTTCGATCCCGAAGAAGCGCTCAAGCTAGATTTTAAGGGCGTTCGGGTTTTGGAGGCCGTCCGCCATCCTCACAAACTCCGCACCGGGCAACTCCGAGGTAACCGCTTCTCGATTCTAATTCGTGGAACCAGCGAAGAGGTCGAGGAGAACGCCCGGGAAGCCCTTGCCGGGATCCTTGAGAGGGGCATGGCTAATCGTTTTGGCACTCAGCGCTTCGGACACGGTGGTCGCAATGCTGCGGTCGGTCGCGAAATCCTCGCGGGAAGACGGGAGGCCCGGGATCGTCGCAAGGCGCGGTTCATGCTTTCGGCTCTTCAGTCCGAGGTCTTCAACCGGGTTCTGGCCGAGCGCCCCCTACCCCTTGATCGGGTCGCAGAAGGGGATGTCGCCCAGGTGGTCGACTCCGGCGGTCTTTTCTTGGTCGAGGATATGGCTGTGGAAAATGAACGCGCCAAGGCTTTCGAGATCAGCGCAACGGGTCCGATCTTCGGCACCAAGATGAAGGCGCCCGAGGGAGAGCCCGCCCGACGGGAAGCAGAAATCTTGGTCGCCATGGGGATCCCGGCGGCCGAGGATCTGGTGTCACCCCGGGGTATTCGTCTCGCCGGGGCTCGTCGCGCCCTGCGCGTCCGCCCCCAGGATATGTCCCTCATCCGGGAGGAGGAAAGCCTTCGGCTCGAATTCGGCCTGCCGCCTGGAAGTTATGCCACTGTTCTGCTCGAGGAACTATTCGGCGATCTACAGGAGGGGCGCGGGTGAACTCTCTTCCGCCGGTGGAAGCCTGGGGTGACGGGGTTATGCTGCCTCTCCCTCTCCCTCTCCCTCTCCCTCTCCCTCTCCCGCCCGCGAAGATCGCCGGCTCCTTCCAGGAAGAAAGGATCTCTCCATGCCCATTCATTCAAGCCTTGCCGATCTGATCGGGAATACTGCCCTCGTTCGACTGAATCGGCTCAGCGAAGGGCTGGGCGCCGACGTAGTGGTGAAACTCGAAAGCCGGAATCCGTGTAATAGCGTCAAGGACCGTATTGGCCTGGCGATGATCGAGGCAGCCGAAAAAGAAGGCCTAATCAAGCCGGGTGAGACCACTATTGTCGAGCCCACGAGCGGCAATACGGGAATCGCACTCTGCTTTCTTGCGGCGGTCAAGGGCTACGATTGCGTAATCGTAATGCCCGACACGATGAGCCCGGAACGCCGAGTGACCATGCGTGCATTCGGCGCGAAATTGGTTCTTACCGAAGGTGCAAAGGGAATGAAGGGCGCGATCGAGAAGGCCATGGAGATCAAGGCCTCACTGAGCAACTGCTTCATGCCCCAGCAGTTCAGCAACCCCGCGAACCCAAAAGTTCATATGGAGACCACCGGTCCAGAGATCTGGAACGACACGGACGGAATGGTGGACACTTTCGTTGCTGGTGTGGGGACGGGAGGAACCATTACCGGTGTGTCGCGTTTCATCAAGCCGAAGAAGCCTGGATTCAAGGCGATTGCTGTCGAGCCGGCGGATAGCCCTGTTCTCGCCGGGGGGTCGCCCGGCCCTCATAAGATTCAGGGAATCGGCGCTGGCTTTGTTCCGGATGTTCTCGATGGCTCTCAGATTGATGGAATCATTCCCATTACCAACGAGGAAGCGGTGGAGACTGCACTGCGGCTGGCTCGCGAGGAGGGGATTCTCTGTGGGATTTCCTCCGGCGCAAATGTTGCCGCTGCGCTGAAGTACGCGGCGCGGCCTGAGAACGAAAATCAGATGATCGTCACGATCATCTGCGACTTCGGCGAGCGTTACGTACAAACTGTTCTCTTCGATTCGCTTCGCTACGACGGAAGCGATCAGGTCGGAGTCTGAGTTTCCGATGGCTTCCGGTTCTCATAGAGGTACCCCGGGTGATCGGCGGCAAGGGATCGGCCCGACGCCCGAGGGTTTCGGCCCGATAATTCGAAATTTCGATGCCCATAGGCCTGTGATAGCGGCCTCGGCCTGGATTGCGCCAGGTGCTGTGGTTGTGGGCGATGTGGAAATCGGGCCCGATTCGAGTATCTGGTATGGAGCGGTGGTGCGGGGTGATGTCCATCAGATTCGAATCGGCGCTCGCACGAATATTCAGGACCAGGCAACGATCCACGTGACTCGTGATCGTTTCAGCACGTTCATCGGCGATGAGGTCACCATTGGCCATCGAGCGGTTGTGCACGGATGCAAAGTGCACTCGGGCGCGCTGATCGGAATCGGGGCAATTGTTCTCGATGGGGCCGAGGTGGGGGAGGGTGCCCTCGTGGCGGCGGGCGCTGTTGTAACCCCGGGAAGCAAGGTGGCCCCGGGGCAGCTTGTCGTTGGTATGCCGGCCAAGGTGGTTCGCAGTTTGTCCGAGAGCGAACTGGAACTGCAAATTCAGCGCACGCTGGGTTACGTCGATCTGGCGAAGCGACACGATCAGGCCGACCTCCTGGGAGGCGACCACTCGGAAGCCCGGGATCGCTCGGGCAGATGACAATGGGTGACAAGATGCAGGCCCGGGAAGAGGACTCAAGTTCCGAGAAGGTCGGCCGTGCCGAGCGGAAGGTTCAGTCGCGTCAGCAGATCCTGAAGGCTGCGCGGGGCGTCTTCTTTCGCGACGGATTCATGGCGGCGAACTTAGACGAAGTGGCCGAGAACGCGGGCGTGGCCAAGGGAACTCTCTACCGTTATTTCGAGAGCAAGGCAGATCTCTACGTCGCAGTACTCGCAGATAATGGAGATGGATTTACTCAGCGGATGGAGGAGGCCATTTCCAGCGCCGAGTCTGGTCTCGCGCAGGTCCAAGGCCTCAGCCGCTTCTACTACGACTACTGGGTCCGCAATCCCGAGTACTTTCAGATCTTCTGGGCGATCGACAACCAGTCGGTGATCGGGGAGCTCCCGCCGGAAGTGGTTGCGGCGGTTTCCAAACTCTGGGAGCAGAACCTCTCCATTCTCAGTAGTGCCTTGAAGCGAGCTGTAGACGAAGGGAGCTTGGTTGATTGCGACCCATGGGAGGTGGCCCAGATTCTGTGGACCACCGCCAACGCGCTGATTCAGTCGGACGCGATTCGTCCGCGTCGGGAGCTCCGGCGGCTGCCCTTAGAGCAGGTCTTCCATGATGCGGTTGGCTACATCCTGCGCGGTCTGGCGGCGCCAGGTTCGCCTCTTCTCGGGTAGCTCCTCGGTCTGGTCAAGCGGAGCACCCGGACCCAAACCGGCAGAACCCGGGGCGAGCGCGGTCTGGGTTGGACGGAGTTCTTCGCGCTCGGGAGGGCCACGGGCCTGGGGCGCTTTGGGTTCGGAAGCCTCTCAGCCGACCTTCATTCCGGGCAAGACCTGATAGTAGCTTCCGACCGAAGTGGCAAGGAGAGCGAGTAGCGCCGAAGCCAGGGGGTTGCTGCCCCGGCGTGCCGCTTCGGTGGCTGCGTTCTGCTGCTCGGGGCCGGGGGCCAGCTCCAGGAGAACAATCAGATCGGGAAGGATCTGCAGGAATGAGAACAGGAAGAAAAACAAGGCGAGATAGAAAATTCCAATGGTAAATCGCGGCCGGAAAGGGGGCGGACGCCGTTTTCCTGAATGCCCTTCCTGGGGAGAATTCGAAGTCGGCATGGTCTCTCAAGCCTAAGCGTCTGTGAGAACTTGGTCAACGCTGGCAGCTTTCAGCAGGGGAATCGGTACCATTCCCATGTGAGTGAAGGTTCTCGAAAATCCCCCGCCCGGCGGCTCGTCGTAATCGATGGCGCCAATTCGATATACCGCGCCTTCTTTGCCTTGCCCGCGAGCCTGCGCGCGCCGGATGGAACCCCCACCAATGCCATCCTGGGCTTCGTCAACATGTTGACGAAGCTCCTGCGCGAGGAGTCGCCGACCTGGGTAGCGGTGGCCTTTGACCCAAGAGGAGGAACTTTCAGGAACCGCCTTTTCGAAGGCTATAAGGCCAATCGCGACGCCCAACCCGAAGACCTCACGCGCCAGATCCCCCTGATGCGCGAATTCCTCGAGGCTATCCGAATTCCCCTGCTGGAAGTGCCGGATTTCGAAGCCGACGACGTGATCGCGACCCTCGTGAAGACGGTCCCCGAAGATGCGTTCGTGAGCATCGTCTCCACGGACAAGGACTTGATGCAACTCGTGAACGAACGAGTTCAGATGCTCGATTCCGGGAAGCAGAGGCGCTCTGGCCCCGCGGAAGTCGAAGCGCGGTTCGGTGTTCCACCGGACAAGATTCTCGATCTCCGATCCTTGGTGGGAGATCCCAGTGACAATATCCCCGGCGTAAAGGGGATCGGGGAAAAGGGCGCGGCCAAGCTCCTCGCAGAGTGGCAGACACTGGAGAACCTCCTGGACAATGCCGAGCAGGTCACGGCGAAGCGCGCCCGGGAAGCACTGCTTGAGCAGCGGCCTCAGGCGGAACTCTCCAAAGTGCTTTCGACCCTACGTTTCGACGTGCCTTTACCCCTGGCGTTGGAGGATTTGGAGGTCCGCGAAGCCGATCACGAGCCCCTTGCGGCCTTCTACCGGCGGATGGGTTTCACCTCCCTGCTTGATGGGCTCGGTCGAGGGCGCGAGTCCGAGGAAGTGGGGGCGGGGCCGGCGCGGCTTGAGGTCAAGGCCGAGATTGTGATGGACCCCGTCGTTCTGGAGAGCAAGTTGGCGGTCCTGGGTGACTCGGAAGACGACCCCATCGTCCTGCATCCGGTTTGCGGTGCGGGCACTGCGGTTACGTCCCGCTTGGTGGGCCTGGCTTTGACCAACGAAGTTGTGGGTCCCCTCTATGTGCCCATTCGGGGGGAGGGCCTGGCCACCCAGGAAGGTCTGACTCCCGAAGGCCTGGTCGGCGCACTGGACAAGGGCTGGTCCGGGGGGTCGGTGTCTGGACGCAAATGGTGCGCCTTCGAGTCCAAGCGAGTCCAGTCGACGCTGGGTGAACTCGGGTTGGTGCTTCCCGATCCCGTGGACGACCTCGGGCTAGCCGCGCTTCTACTCGATTCCGGTGCCGCCCAGGGCGTCGGCGCCCTGGCGCTGAAAATCTCAGACCAGGACGTAGGCAGCTGGGAAGAGCTGGCGGGGAAGGGGGCCAAGGCCATAGCTGCCGAAGATATGCCCGTTGCGCCCGTGGCGGACTGGGCGGCCTGTCAGGCGGTGGCCCTTCACGGCTTGCGGGCCGAGTTGGGCAAGCGGATTGACGCCGACGGGTTGAGGGCTCTTTACGAGGAGGTGGAAGTCCCCCTGGCCGGTGTGTTGAGCCGAATGGAGCGTACGGGGGTCCGTATTGACGAAGACGCGCTGGCCCATCTCCACACGGAATTCAGCCAGAAACTGGCGGCTCTGCAGGTGGAGATCTATGAGCTGGCCGGTGAGGAGTTCTTGATCAATTCCACGAAGCAATTGCAGGTGATTCTCTTCGAGAAACTCAACCTTCCCGTGATCAAAAAAACGAAGACGGGTTATTCCACCGCCGAAGCGGTTCTGGAGCAGTTGCGATCCCATCACGAATTGCCGGGTCGCATTCTGGATTACCGGAAACTCTCGAAGTTGATGAGTACCTATGTCGACGCACTTCCGCCCCTGATTTGCGAGTCAACGGGCCGGATACATCCGAGTTTTAATCAGTTGGGGGCGGCCACGGGCCGGATGTCGGCATCGAATCCAAACGTGCAAAACATTCCTATTCGGGGCGATGAAGGTGCGCGGATCCGGGAGGCTTTTATTTCCGAAAAGGGTCGCGTCCTGCTCGCCGCAGACTACTCCCAGGTGGAATTGCGGATACTGGCACACTACTCCGGTGACCAGAGCCTGATCGAAGCGTTTCGAAAAGGTGAGGATATCCATCGCCGAACAGCGGCCGAGGTCTGGGGTGTCAAGTTGGATGATGTAACGGGCGAACAGCGTGCCCGGGCCAAGGCGGTTAATTTCGGCATTATCTACGGGTCGTCGGCTTTTGGTTTGGCGAATCAGCTCGGCATCGCCTCGGGCGAGGCCCAGGAAGCCATTGACGCCTATTTCAGTCGGTATCGAGGCGTACGCGATTTTATCGACGCGACCATCGGCGGAGCGGCGGATCAGGGTTATGTGGGAACTCTCCTCGGCCGCCGTCGTTATCTGCCGGACTTGAAGAGTCGCAACCGGGTTCTGCGCCAGGCTTCTGAGCGAATGGCAGTGAATACCGTGATTCAGGGTTCGGCGGCCGACCTGATCAAGCGCGCAATGATCACATTGGATACCCGGCTGGGGGACGCTGTCTCCAGCGCCCGCATGATCCTTCAGGTACACGACGAGCTTGTCTTCGAAGTCTCGGAGAATGAGGTTCCAGCCCTGACCGAACTCCTGCGCGAGTGCATGGAGAACGCTCTGGAACTGAAGGTCCCCATCGTTGTCGATTTCGGCGTCGGGGCCAATTGGCGCGAGGCCCACTGAGGACTTTTATCCTGCGGGCTTCCGCGCTTCGTCGGGTTCTTAGCCTCCGGAATCGGCGGTCTCTGCCTCGGGGCCAGGGGGTGTGCTGGCCAGTCGATCGTCGAGATATCCCTCGGGCAGGGAGACGCGCTGTTTGCCGCCCTTCTTGCCCCGCTTGACGCGCATGGCCTCCGGGGGAAAGGCGGTCTCCGCCGGGGCGTCAGCCAGGGCATCTTCGAGTTGGCCCAGAGTGTGGACCTGGATCAGGGCCGAACGCCAGCGAGCGCTCCCCGGAAATCCCTTGGTGTACCACGTGGCGTGTTTGCGGAAGGAGAGCAGCCCCAATCGCTCGCCAGACCATTCCACTAGCCGAGCCGCATGGTCGAGCATGACGGTTCGCACCTCGCCGAAGGCGGGGGGGTTCGAGGGCTGGCGGCCCTGGAAAACATCAGCGAGATCGCGAAAGAGCCACGGGCGGCCCAGGCAGCCCCGACCAACGACCACCCCATCGCAGCCGGTTTCGCGCATCATCCGCAATGCGTCCCAGGCCTCCCAGATATCGCCGTTTCCAAAGACGGGGATGCTCGTGACCGCCTGCTTGAGCTGGGCAATCGCATCCCAATTTGCCTGGCCGGAATAGAGGGCCGCCGCGGTGCGGGCATGAAGGGCCACCGCCGCACATCCCTCGTCTTCGGCGACGCGTCCCGAGTCGAGGAAGGTGAGTAGATCGTCGTCGATTCCCATTCGGAACTTGATCGTGATGGGGATCTTGCCGGCTTCGCGTACCGCCGCCCGGACGATGTTGGCCAGGAGCCGGGGCCGGACAGGAATCGCCGCTCCTCCCCCCTTCCGGGTGACCTTACGGACAGGACATCCAAAATTCATATCGATGTGGTCGACGCGCTCTTCGTTGACCAGAAGCGCCACGGCTTTGCCCACGTATTCCGGGTCCACGCCGTAAAGCTGAAGGCTCCGGGGCGATTCCGTGGGGTTGAAACCGGCCAGCTTGAGGGTTTTGGCGTTTCGCTCCACCAGGGCCCGGGCTGTAATCATCTCGCTGACATAGAGCCCTGCACCAAAGCCCCTGCAAAGAGCGCGGAAGGGGTAATTCGTGATTCCCGCCATGGGGGCGAGAACCACGGGCAATTTCAGTTCAATCGGCCCAATCCGAACGGGTGGGAATTCCGTTGGTTTGGCGGGTTGGACGCCGCGATTGATTGTGCCGATATATTTTTCGTCCACGGCCCGAGTGGATACCCCATTCGGCAACGGGGCGCAGACGACGGTCGGGCACGGACTGTGGACCCTCGGGGGGGGTAGGCAGTCGGATCTCTCCGAATCTCTTGATTATTCGGCTGAATCCTCCATCTTCGGCGGCACCCCCCCATAGCTTGGAAATTCTGGGAGCCTCCATGGCTAAGCAGAAGGTCGCCTACGACGAGAAGGCGATTCAGACCCTGGACGCCCTCGAGCATATTCGCTTGCGGACGGGGATGTATATCGGACGCCTCGGGGATGGTTCCCATCCCCAGGACGGTATCTACGTCATGCTCAAGGAAGTCGTGGACAACTCTGTCGACGAGTTCATCATGGGTGAAGGCCGGCGTATCGAAATTGTCCGCGACGGTCACACCATGAGTGTTCGGGACTTTGGACGCGGCATTCCCCTAGGCAAGGTCGTGGAGTGTGTGAGTCAAATCAATACTGGGGGCAAGTACAACGACGATGTTTTCCAGTTTTCCGTAGGCCTGAACGGTGTGGGTACTAAAGCCGTCAACGCTCTCTCCAGTGTTTTTGAAGTCACGAGCTGGCGCGAATCAAAATTCGTTCGCGCTGGGTTCGAACGCGGTCGCCTCCAGCAGGAGAAAAAGGGAAAGGCCCCGGCCGAGGAGGCCAATGGGACATTCGTCCGCTTTACCCCCGACCCTGAGATCTTCAACGAGTACACCTGGAATGAAGAGTTCATCGCGCACCGTCTGCGCTACTACGCTTACCTGAATAGCGGTCTATCTCTGGCCTATAACGGGAAGACCCACCGAAGCAAGAATGGCCTGGCGGATTTGCTCGCTGATGAAATTGGCGACGAGCCCCCGCTTTACGACATCGTTCACTGCAGGGAAGAGAAGTTCGAGTTCGCCTTTACCCACGGCAATGCCTATGGGGAGACCTATTTCTCCTTCGTGAATGGCCAGTACACCAACGATGGGGGCACGCACCAGAGCGCGTTTCGAGAGGGTGTGCTCAAGGGCGTGAACGAATTTGCGAAGAAAAATTTTGCAGGGGAAGACGTTCGAGACGGCATCGTCGGTGCGATCGCGTTGAAGCTTCAAGACCCGGTATTCGAGAGTCAAACCAAAAACAAGCTTGGCTCTACCGAGGTGCGGACATGGGTAGTGCCCGCGGTGAAGGCACAGGTGGTGCGCTGGCTTCACGAAAATCCAGATGCGAGCAAGAGTTTGCTTGAAAAAGTTGCGAACAACGAACGCATTCGAAAGGAATTGGCCTCGATCAAGAAGGATGCCCGAGAGAGGGCCAAGAAAGTTGCGATCCGAATTCCCAAGCTGACGGATTGCAAGGTTCATTTCGATGACACCAAGGGCGACCGACGCGATGAGAGCACAGTTTTTCTATCCGAAGGAGATTCTGCAGCGGGTGTCATTGTCCCGACTCGGGATGTCATGACCCAGGCCATATTCTCGTTAAGAGGCAAACCGCTCAACTGTCATGGCCTCAAGCGTGACGCCATCTACAAGAATGAAGAGCTCTACAATCTGATGCGTGCATTGGGCATCGAGGATGGTATCGAAGGGCTTCGCTACAACCGCGTTGTCCTGGCGACTGACGCAGATGTTGACGGGATGCACATTCGGAATCTATTGCTGACGTTCTTCCTGCGTTATTTCGAGGAACTGGTGCTGAAGGGGCATGTCTATATCCTCGAGACGCCTCTCTTTCGGGTGCGAGACAAGAAGGTCACCGAGTACTGCTACAACGAAGCCGAGCGCGACAAGGCTATGACGGCGATCAAGAACTCCGAGGTGACCCGGTTCAAGGGCCTGGGCGAAATCAGTCCCAAGGAATTCGGCCAGTTCATCGGGGAAGGGATGCGGCTTCAATCCGTTACCGTGAACAGTATCAGCGAGGTGGCCAAGACCCTCGAATTCTTCATGGGCAAGAATACCCCCGCGCGCCGAGATTTTATCGTCGAAAATCTTTTGACAGACGTCGCCTGAAGGGCAGTACAGCATGGCTCAACTCGAATCACTGATGCAGCGAAATTTTCTTGAGTATTCGAGCTATTTCGTGCTTGACCGTGCGATTCCGGAATTGCGCGATGGCCTCAAGCCCGTGCAGAGACGTATTTTGCACACCCTGTTCTCTATGAACGACGGCCGCTTTCACAAGGTGGCCAACGTCATCGGTGAGACCATGAAGCTTCATCCCCATGGTGATGCGTCTATCGGGGACGCCTTGGTGGTGCTGGCGAACAAGGACTACTTCATCGAGAAGCAGGGCAATTTTGGAAACCTCGCAACGGGCCACCGCGCGGCGGCAGCGCGCTATATCGAATGTCGGTTGACGGATCTGGCACTGGACACGCTCTTTCATAAGTCTCTCACCGAAATGGTTCCGAGTTACGATGGGCGCAGCCCTGAGCCCATTCGGCTTCCCGCGAAATTGCCCGTCATCCTGATGCTTGGGACCGAGGGCATCGCTGTGGGAATGGCGACCAAACTTCTGCCTCACAATCTAAACGAACTCTGGGAAGCCCAAATCGCGATCCTGGAGGGCAAGCCGGTTAGTCTCTTCCCCGATTTCCCCCAAGGCGGCTTGATGGATGTGGACGCTTATGAAGACGGCCGGGGTAAAGTAGAGGTCCGCGCCCGAGTAAAGGTTCTCGACAAGAAACACGTTGTGATCAGCGAAGTTCCCTATGGAACAACCACGGAGAGCATCATCGCCTCCATTGAGGCGGCAGCTCAAAAAGGCCGGGTCAAGGTTTCGTCCATTGACGACTTTACTACCGGTAGCGTGGAGATCGACCTGACCCTGGCCCGGGGTGTTTCGGCCATGGAAGTTCTTCCGCAGCTCTATGCGTATACGGATTGCTCCGTTTCGATTTCGTCCAATGTGACGGTCATCAACGATCGGAAACCGGTCCAGCTGACCATCACGGATATTGTCAATCTGCTTACGGTACAGCTCAAAGGCCAATTGAAGCTGGAACTTGAGTTTGAGCGCGATCAGATGCTGGACAAGCAGCACTGGTTGACCTTGGAGCAGATCTTCGTAGAGAAACGTGTCTACAAGCGAATAGAAGAGGCGACGACCGAAAAAGCCGTCCGGGATGAAGTCATGAAGGGGATGGCCCAGTACAAAAAGCTCTTCGTGCGCCCCATGGTGGATGAGGATGTGAAGCGACTGCTTGAGATTCGAATACGCCGCATCTCGGCGTATGACATAGACAAGAACCGACGAGATATTGTGGAGGTTCAGAAAGCGATCGACGCAGTCGGCAAAAATCTACGAAATATGAAGCGCACGACGATTGATTACGTGAAGGGCCTGATTAAGAAATACGGGGACCGCTTCCCGAGGCGCACAGAGATCACCCGGATCAAGGCCGTCGATAAGAAGGCCGTCGCTCGGGAGAATATCAAGCTTAGTTACGACAAGAAGTCGGGTTTTTTTGGGAGCGATGTTCGCGGTGATCAATTCAAGATGACGGTCTCGGAATACGCCCTGATCCTGGGGATCGCCTCGGATGGTACTTATCGAATCATGTCTCCCCCCGAAAAAATTCTGTTTAGCGGGAAACTGCTGCATTGTGAGCCCTTTGACCCAGACAAGGGTGTCGAATTTACGATCGTTTACAGGGATAAGCAGAAGATCGCCTACGGGAAGCGCGTTCGGATTGAGAAATTCATTCGAAACCGCGGGTACGCGCTCATCAAGGGAAGGGCGGGAAAAATTGACATGATTCTTCCCGGCGACGCCCAGGGAAAGCTTCTGATGGATTTTGTTCCGGCGAAGCGCCAGCGAGTGAAGAAGGCGAATTATGATATTGCCGAGTTGCAGTTCATCAGCCCGACGGCTCGGGGATCGAGGCTCGCCCCCAAAGCGGTGGCAAAGATCAAGCTCGAGAAGGCCGCCGCGAAGCCGTCCGGTGGCTCGAAACCGCCCCCCCGGACTCACTCCGTGGATCCCGATGGTCAGGGGAACCTGCTCTAGGCGCAGCCAGCGGGCTCGAGGCTGTGAAACCTGGGACCGTTTGGTTCAGGCGATGAGGCACTCGAGCCGGTCGATGGCGTGCACTGGCGCGTTGTTCCCGCTCATCAGGGGTGCAATTGCTCCGTAGACAAGTTGTTGTTGCTTGACCCGGCCCAGGCCCTCAAAGACGCTGGCCTGAACCCGCACTTCGAAGTGCCCAATTCCGCCCGCCGAAACCTGAACCTCCGCCTCGGGAATAGCGACTAGGATGGCCTGGCGGATCGCATCGGCAATATCCGATGGGCTGAGATTCTCTTCGATATCCATGATTGTCCGGACCCACTGCTTCAGGTGGAGTTCTTCGCGACGATCGCCGACGTCTAGTAGCGCGGAACGCCGGAGTCTATCTCGGTGGACCAAGCGTCGATTCCGCCTGTGACGTTGTGGACGTTGGTGAATCCCTGGTCGATGAACTGCTTTCCGGCGTTGACGCCTCGGGGCCCATGATGGCAGATGAAAACGAGCTTCGTCTGCTTCGGGAGGTCGGACATTCGCTGGTACTGGGTCTCGTCCAAGAGTACCGCGCCGGGAATTCGGGCTTTTTCAAACTCGCTGGGCGTTCGAACGTCGATGAATTCGAACTCTTCGCCAGCGTCGATCAGTGACTTGAGAGATTGGACGCTCATTTCACCCAGGGTCGGTGCGTTGGGGTTGTCCACCTTGAACCCATTGCCTTCGGCGGTTTCCACGAGTTCGATCGTTATGCCATCGGCTCGGGCTGTGCTGAACCGATCGATCATCAAAATGACCCCGTTGGCTTCAACCTGAACATCCATCGCGCTCTGGGGAGCCATGGAGAGGCTGGTTTTCCAGTCGCGGCTGACAGAAAGGTGGAGGAGGTCGTTCGGACCGCCGTTCTGAGCCGCCGCCTGTCCAAGCATCTTGGCGGCCTCATCGCTCACCTTGATTTCGGGGACAACGGTCTCGGGAGCTTCGACGCCGAGGGTGTCGAAGAGTTCTCCCGCCCCCGCCATCTCGGTGATGATGTCACAGCCGCCTACGAACTCGCCGCCGACGTAGAG
>LWDU01037429.1_pt1 | contig 46608 bp, 47 predicted proteins | sample 727161 | NCBI WGS metagenome assembly LWDU01 (sample SAMN04566230, study PRJNA314399) | hydrothermal vent metagenome | isolation source: deep sea hydrothermal plume seawater | place: Mexico: Gulf of California, Guaymas Basin | collected 2004-07-11
CACCGGTTTTTTCTGAAGTGGATCAACTGGGCCGACATGGTCGTCGTGGTGACGATGTTCGCGCCGCTGCTCGTATCGAACTTCGCATTCCTGCGAATCCTGCGCGCGGTGAGGGCCGTCAGGGCTTTCACTTTTATTCGCCGCGTGAAGGTGCTGACGCCTTTCTTCCAGCGCCATGAGCGTATCATCGACAAGGTCACCAATCTGGTCGTCTTTGTCTTTGTAATGTCGGCCATCACCTATGCCACGCAGGTTGGCCGGAATGAGGACATCAACGCCTATACGGATGCGGTCTATTTCACAGTGACCGTGCTGACGACGACCGGCTTTGGCGACATCATCATGGAGGATGAATTCGGGCGCTGGCTTGCGATCTTCACCATGGTGCTCGGCCTGTCGCTTTTCTTTCAGCTGTTGCGCGCCATTGTCGAACCTGAGAACCGGGTGGACTGCGAATGTGAGACGTGCGGGCTGCTTCGCCATGACCGTGACGCCGTCCATTGCAAGCACTGTGGTGCGCCCATCAAGATCAAGACCGAAGGTATTTCATGACCGCTGATATTCCTTTTCGCGAGATCCCCTACCTGCCGCAAAAGCTTGAGGTGGAGCGCCGCAGCGATGGCTCGATCATTCTGCGCAATGGCCAGCCAAAGCGGCCTCACCCGCCTCACATGCTTGCACCGCTCGTCTATTGGGCGAGCGCGCGGCCGGATCAGGTCTTCCTTGCCCAGCGTGACCCGGATGCCCCGTCCAAGCCCGGCTGGAAGACGGTCACCTATGCCGAGGCGCTGTACCAGGTGCGCGCGCTGGCGGACAAGCCGCTGATGATCCTGTCGCGCAATGCGATCGAACATGCGCTCGTTATGTATGCCGCCATGTGGGCAGGCAGCCCCGTCGTGCCGGTCACCCCGGCCTATGCAACGCTGAGCGAGGACTTTGCACGGCTGAAACATGTCGACCAGCTGACAGAGCCAGCCTTCGTCTATGTCGAGGACGGCATCCAGTTCCAGCGCGGCCTGAAAGGCATGGGCGTGGGAAATCGGCTCGTTATCTACCGAAAGAGCGCGCCGGACGTGCACAACACCATCTCGCTTCGCGACTTCGCGAAAAAACCGACAAGCAAGGTGGACCTCGCTTATGACCGTCTGTCCGAAGACGCGGTCGCCAAATACATGCTGACGTCCGGGTCTACCGGAGAGCCGAAGGCCGTCATCAATACGCATGGCAATATCGCGTCCATGGTGAAGATGATCCGCTCTGTCTGGGATGTGGAGAAGCTTGAAGAGATGGCAGATGGCCCGCAGGTCATGGTGAGCTTCCTGCCGTGGAGCCATACTTATGGGGCCAACTCCATCCTTCACTCCATGCTCGACTGGGGCGGCACACTCTATATCGACTGGGGTGCGCCGACGCCTGCGCGTCTGCCCGAGATGCTCCGCAATCTGAAGGAAATCGCGCCGACGCAGCACACAACCGTGCCGGCCGCTTGGGCCGCGATCGCGACCGAGCTGGAGCAGGACCGTGCGCTGGCAGAGACTTTCTTCTCGCGCATCATGGTGATGGCCTATGGCGGAGCGAGCATGGGCCAGGACATCTATGAGCGCATCCAGAAAGTCGCCGTGGCTGTGACGGGTGAGCGGATCAGCCTGTCGGCAGGCTATGGCGCAACCGAGACGTCCCCGACCATTTCAAACGTCCACTGGCCGAGCGATACGATGGGCCTGCTTGGCCTGCCGCTGCCGGGCGTCGAGATGAAGATGGTGCCAGCGGGCGAGAAGATGGAGCTGCGCGTGCGCGGGCAGGGCATCACGCAGGGCTATCTGAAGAACCGCGAAAAGACCGCAGAGGCTTTCGACGAGGAAGGCTTCTACAAGCTGGGCGATGCGGTGAAGTTCAAGGACCCGGCCAAACCCGAGGAAGGCCTCGCTTTTGACGGACGGCTGGCCGAGGAATTCAAGCTCGCCAATGGCACTTGGGTATCCGCGGGCACGGTCCGCGTGAAAGTCGTCGAAGCGGTGGATGGCGCGCTGTCGGATGTTGTGGTCTGCGGCCTCAATCAGGATGACATCGCCTTGATCGGCTTCCTCAATGAGGCCTGGTGCCGCCGCAAGACAGGGCGGAACGTGGCCCTCGATGAGCTGGCGCAGGATGATCAGGTGCGCGGGGCGGTGCTCGAAGGTATTGAGCGCTACAACGAGGCGAACCCGAATGCGGCCAAGCGTATTGCGCGCATCCTGCTNNNGCTGGAAAGTATCAGGAGGACGCCATGGCGGAACAGAAGATGACGGGCGCAGACGCATTGGTCTCAACGCTGGCCGACAATGGGCTGGATGCCTGTTTCGCGAACCCCGGCACATCGGAAATGCACCTTGTCACCGCGCTCGACCGTGAGACGCGGATCAAGTCAGTGCTCTGCCTGTTCGAAGGCGTCGCGACGGGTGCAGCCGATGGGTATGCGCGTGTCGCTGGAAAGCCTGCCATGACCCTGCTGCACCTTGGTGCGGGTTACCTCAATGGCGGCGCGAACATCCACAATGCCAAGCGCGCGCATACGCCGATGATCAATGTGATCGGCGATCATGCCGTCGATCACCGCAAATATGATGCGCCGCTGAACTCTGACATTATGGGCCTTGCGGGCCCGAATTCGGTCTGGATCAAGTCGGCCGACAATGTGAAAGCGACCGGCAAGCTGGCCGCAGAAGCCTTCGCGGCGAGCTTTGGCCCTGTCTCCGGCCCTGTGTCACTGATCCTGCCTGCGGATACGGCTTGGCTCGAAGGCGGCGAGAAGGGCGGCAAAGCGCAGCTGCCCATGATGCGCCAGACATCGGCTGAACTCATCGCTGAGGCCAAGGCGGCCATCAGCAAGGCGAAAGCGCCTGTGATCCTGATCAACGGCACCGCTCTGACCGAACAGGGGCTTGCTGCGGCGGCCCGCCTCAAGGCGGCGGGTCTGCGGGTCATCACTGACACTTTCTACTGGAAGATGCGCCGGGGCGCTGGCGTCTTCGCGCCGGACCGCATGCAGTATTTCGCTGAAGGCGCAATGTCAGACCTTGAGGGCGCAGACCTCATGCTGGTTGCGGGCACCAGCCTGCCTGCAGCCTTCTTCGCCTATCCAGGCAAGCCAAGCCTGCTCGTGCCTGAAGGCTGCGAGACGCTGGATCTTGGCGGGGCCGATACCGATAGCGCGAAGACGCTGCTCGCGCTCGCCGACGCCATGGGCGCTGCCGATATTGCCGACCCGATGCCGCTTCGCAAACCGGACGCGCCTAAGGGTGATCTCAACGCGGCGGCGGTTGGCGCTAGTGTCGCGCGCCATATGCCGGAGAATGCGATTGTCTCCGATGACGGCGTCTCCAACTCGCTTCCTGTCTTCCTGTCGACCATGACGGCAGAGCCGCATGACTGGATGATGCTGACGGGCGGCGCCATCGGGCAGGGCCTGCCGCTAGCGCTGGGCGCTGCTGTCGCTGCGCCAGACCGCAAGGTCATCGCGCTGACAGGCGACGGGGCTGGCATGTACACCAATCAGGCGCTGTGGAGCATGGTGCGCGAAGGCGCGGACGTGACCACGATTGTCTTCGTCAACCACACCTATCGCATCCTGAATATCGAGCTGCATCGCACGGGCGCAGGCAATCCTGGGCCGACAGCCAAGGATATGCTCGCCATTGGTGAGCCGGATATCGACTGGGTCAGCCTTGCTGAGTCCATGGGCGTCGAGGCGACGGCTGTCACGACGGCTGAGGATTTCGATGAGGCCTTCGAGAAGGCGATGAAGTCCAGCGGACCGAAGCTGATCGCGGCCATCGTGCCGGGCTGATCAGGAGCGAGCATGGCGAAAATCGTCATTCTCAACGGGACGAGCAGTTCGGGGAAGACGTCTCTGGCGCGCGCGATCCAGCGTCTCGCCGAAGGGCCCGTGCTGCGCGTCAGCATGGACGACTTCCTTGAGATGATGCCGCCGCGCTTTGCCAATGACGACGAGGCATTCAGCTTCCGGCTGGTTCCGGATGCCGCGCCTGCTGAGGTCGAGATCGGGACCGGCTCGTACGGGGGAGCGCTGATGCGCGGCATGCGGGCCTCTGTGGCGGCGCTTGCCGATCAGGACCTCGATCTGGTGGTTGACGATGTCATGCTTGGGGCAGGCGATCAGGCCCATTACCGCGAAGTGCTGGCCGGGCACGCCGTAGCTTTCGTCGCGGTGCGCTGTGCGCTGGAGACGGCAGAACAGCGTGAGCGGGAGAGAGGCGACCGGGATATTGGCATGGCGCGCTGGCAGTTCTCTCGTGTGCATGCGGGCCGGGACTATGATCTCGAAGTCTCGACGGATGATGTGTCGCCGGATGATGGGGCACGTTTAATTCTAGGCGCTATTGGGATGTAGCGCTTTGCTGCTTCATCCTTCGACAGGCTCAGGATGAGGCGCATTCTATTTTCTAGCGGCTGAATACAAAACGGCCTCACCCTGCATGTCGAGGGCGAGGCCGATTAGTTTTATTGTGGCGCCAGTCTAGTCAACGAACTCCCAGCGGTCGCCGCCAACATTACAGGCGGTGCGCTCGCGATTGCCCTGATAGACGATGCGGCATTCGCCGCTGTCATAGCCCTGGGTCTGGTAGCCGGTATTATAGCCGGTCGTCGTTGCGCCATTGCTGTAGGTGGTGCTGGTCCGGTAGGTCCGCTCACCGCCGTAAAGCTCATCCTGGCTATAGGTCCGGTTATAGGTGTCGTTGCTATAGCTGCCGCGATTGTACGCGTTCGGATCGTAGCGATTGTCATAGGTGACGCGCGACGGCGGATTGGTCCGGTTGTCATACTGATAGGTCGGCTGGGTTTGCGCCCGGCGGGCACAGTCATCGCTGTCGCTGCCGCCAAGGGCAGAGCCGGCGACGCCGCCGACGATCGCACCGATCACGGCGCCTGCAACCTGGTCACCGCCATCATTATTGCGGTGGTGGCGATTATAGCCGCGGCGATCATAACGGTCATACCGTCCATAGCGGTCGCGGCGGTCATACCGGTCATAGCCGCGGTGGCGGTTGCGATAGCGGTTGTCATCGTCGTCGTCGGCTATGGTTGCGCCGAGCAGGCCGCCTGCGATCGCGCCGACGACACCTGCCGTCTGCTGGCGCTGGCGGCGCTCCCGCTCACAGTTGAGGTAGGCAGCGTTGCTGTTGGCCGATTGGCCATAGCCGGACTGGCCATAGCTGTAGCTGTCATAGTCGGAATAGCCGTAGTTCTGGGCGCCAGCCGGCAGCGCGATTGCGAGCGCTGCGGCGCTGCCCAGAATTGCTGTACGCATCTTGAACATCTGGTCTCCTTTGCCGGGGCGTACATCGCCCCCGTTTCTTCACCTGCCACATTAACATTTGAGCCTGAACGCAGGCTGAAGGGTAAATTACAATTAATACAACCTTCTAACCTCTTGGCTGGACGAAGCGGGCTTATTGCCCCATTTTTCCTTTATGGCTATCATGCAAGAAACGGGAAAGACGCTTGCCCGGGCGCGATACGGCGCAGCGCAGGCAATGCGCGCGGCGTGGTACGGCGCGCAGTACACGATCGCGAAACGCCGCTCTGCAGGCTTTAACCGGCCGGGTGAGCCAGAGTTCAAGCCGATCAATCCGGTCGATACGAAAGAGCTTCGCCGGGCCTATCTGGGTCTGTTCGCGAAGGACCGCGCCAATATAGAGGCGGGGCTTTATCCATCCCCTGAAGATGTTCGCCTCGCGGACCTGCCAAAGGCTGTCAGCCGGGCGCGCTATTTCATGCGAGATGTCGCGGATGTGGATCGCAGGCGCGTTGCGCGCGAAGGCGACGAGGTGAGAGAACAGTTCGAGGGCAGCAACCGCTACCCGGAATATTACCAGCAGAACTTCCACTACCAGACCGATGGCTGGCTGTCTGATGACAGTGCAAAGCTCTACGACCATCAGGTCGAGGCACTGTTCACCGGCGCGGCAGATGCCATGCGGCGCGGGGCGCTGGCAGAGATTGCGCGCGAGATGAAAGGCCGCGACCAGAGAGAGGTGAAGCTGCTCGATCTCGCCTGCTGAGACAATGCGCGCCTTTCCGAGGCTGCAGGCAACCGGTCTAGACCTTTCGCCAAACTATGCGGAACGGGCACGCCAGCTGGTCGCGCCCTGGCCGCAAGTCGAGATCATCGAGGGGCAGGCAGAGGTGCTGCCGCTTGAGGATGAGAGCCTCGACATGATCGTGTCGATCTATCTTTTCCATGAGCTGCCAGAGGAGGTCCGCGCGAAGGCCATCGCTGACGCCGCGCGTGTTCTCAAACCCGGCAGCGCCTTTATCGTGGCCGACAGCCTCCAGTTCGGCGACAATGAAGGCCTCGACGGGATCCTAGAATATTTCCCTGAAGGTTTCCACGAACCCTATTACAATGCCTATCTCGCATGGGACTTTACGCCTGCCATGGAGGCAGCGGGTTTCAAACTGGAACGGACAGAGCTTGCATTCCTCACCAAGGTGAATGTCTGGCGCAAGACGGAAGGATAGGCAGTATGGCAGGCAACAGGCTCGCACTCATCACAGGCGCGTCGGCAGGCATCGGCGCTGAATTTGCGCGTCAGTATGCCGCCAAGGGGTGGGATGTCGCGCTGACGGCGCGCCGCCTCGACAGGCTGGACGGCCTCGCCCGCGAGGTCGAGGAGAAATACAAGGTCTCCGCGATGACCATCTCGCAGGACCTTGCCCGCGACGGCGCCGCCGACACGATCCTGCATGAGTTGAAAGAAGCAGGCCGCCATGTCGATGCGCTGGTGAACAATGCGGGATACGGCCTGCCGGGCACCTTCTTCAATACGAGCTGGAAAGAGCAGGCAGACTTTATCCGCGTGCTTTACACGGTGCCGATCGAGCTGACCCACAAGCTCCTGCCCGGCATGGCAGAGCGCAATTTTGGCCGAATTATCAATGTGGCATCCCTTGCGGGTTACGCGCCGGGGTCGAGTGGCCACACTCTCTATGCCAGCGTGAAAGCAGGCCTGATCAAATTCTCTGAGAGCGTGCATGCAGAAGCCGAAGCGGCCGGCCATGACATTCACTGCACGGCGCTCTGCCCCGGCTTCACATGGACCGAATTCCACGACGTGAACGGGACGCGAGAAATGACGAACGAGTCGCCAGAGTGGATGTGGATGGAAGCGGCGCCCGTCGTGAAGGCCGGACTGGAAGGCGTCGCGCGCGGTCAGCCAGTCGTCGTGCCTGGCATGGTGAACAAGGGCGTTGCGACGCTGACGCGGATCCTGCCTGAGCCTGTCGGCCGGGCCATCATGAAGAAGCAGGGCAAACGCTTCCGGAAGGTAGACTAAGGCGAAAGCTCTGCCGCAATCCTGTCAGCAAGCAGGCGGCCTTCTCGTGTCAGCGATACGGTGGAGCCGTTCTGACGGATCAGACCGGTCTCGATGAAGCTTTTGAGCGTGGCTAAGTCGACTTCGCTACCTGTGACCTGTCTAATCCGTTCCAAATCGAAACCCGCGTCAGCTCTTAGTCCCAGCGCGATCAGTTCCCGCGCATTGTCGAGCGGCGAAAGTCCGCTGAAAGATGCGGGCTTGAGAGGCGTTTGCGCGCTGAGCTGGTAATCGGCTGGTCGTGCAGCGGCATGGGTCGCAATGCGAGTCCCTTCTAAGGTCAGGCGGCCATGCGCGCCGGGGCCGATGCCGATCCAGTCGCCGCCGCGCCAATAGATCATGTTGTGACGCGACTGGTATTGTTTCGATGCTGCGTGATTTGACACTTCATAGGCTGGCAGGCCGCGTGCTTCGCAGACCTCCTGCGTCAGTTCATAGAGATCAGCCTGATCATCATCATCCATTGGCACGAGTTCACCTCGCCGGGCGCGCTGGCCAAAGGCGGTTCGTTCTTCGATTGTCAGCTCATAAAGGGAAAGATGTGGCGCGCCGAGCGACAGGGCCTCGGTCAGTTCCGATTTCCAACTCGCCCGGGGTTGGCCGGGGCGCGCATAGATGAGATCGACCGAAAGATTGTCGAAAACGGTGAGGGCTTCAGCGACCGATTGCTTCGCCATGGCCGCATCATGGTCCCGACCGAGGAAATTGAGAGCCTCATCCTCCAGCGACTGGATGCCAAGCGAAAGCCGAGTGACGCCTGCCGTTCTCCAGCCATCCAGCGCCGCGCGGCTGATATCGACCGGATTGGCCTCCAGCGTGATTTCAGCATCCGCCTCAAGCCCGAAGCGTTGCTCCGCCGTTTCGATCAAGGCCGCTATATCGGCAGGCGCCATCAGCGATGGCGTGCCTCCGCCCAGATACACAGAGCCCAACGCCGGATGCCCCGCAAGCAAGTCTGCATGACGATCAAGGTCAGCCAACAGCGCCGCATTGAGCGGGCCATTGTCCCGGTCCTTGGCCGCATAGACATTGAAGTCGCAATAGGGGCAGATACGCGTGCAATAGGGCCAGTGGATATAGAGCCCGAAGCCATGCGCCGGGCCGAAGGGTGGGGCATCTGCCATTAAAGGAGGGCGGCTTTCAGCTTCGCGAAAGCATCGGCCCTGTGGCTCATGGCGTGCTTCTTTGCCGGATCCATTTCGCCGAATGTCTCTGTCTCGCCCTTTGCGACAAAGACCGGGTCAAAGCCGAAGCCCTTCTCGCCGCGGGGCGGCCAGACGATTTCGCCCTCCACCGTGCCTTCAAAGACTTCCTCATGCCCGTCCGGCCACACGACAGCGAGCGTCGAGACAAAGCGAGCCGTTCGGTCCGTTGCGCCGCTCTCCTTCAGCAGCGTCTCGACCTTCTCCATGGCGACGTAGAAATCGCGCGGCTCTCCGGCCCAGAGCGCGGTGTGCACGCCCGGCATGCCGCCGAGGGCGTCAACTTCAAGGCCGCTATCGTCTGACAGGGCAGGCGCTCCGGTTGCCTTGCAGGCCGCCCGCGCCTTGATGAGGGCATTGCCCGAAAAGGTCTGCTCGGTCTCTTCCGGTTCGTCGAGATCAAGCTCGATGGCGGAGACAACTTCCATTCCGACAGGTTCGAAAAGGTCCTTTAGTTCGCGGACCTTACCCTTGTTATGCGTCGCCGCGATGAGACGGCCTTTCTCAAGTTTGCGAGTCATGCGTGGATGTGGCTCCGATCTTGCTTTCTGTGGGAACACGATTATCGTTTAACGGTAAATTCGTGTCTGACTGCCAGAAGTTTATGGTTCAGAGCTATCTGAGGATTTGAAAGAGATATGACAATCCGCCAGCACAACTCCATGGCTGCGTTTCTTTCGGGACTGATGCAGGTCGTGATCTGGATTGCGATCCTGAGCGGTATCATCGCGTTCATCCTGATCGGCGTCGGACTGATTGGCAGCCTCAATGGCGGCGTCATGCGCGTGCCGGGCATGGAAGCCTATGTCGAAGGTGTGGCGCCGGGCCAGTTCATCGCGGGCCTTGCCGGACTCGCCGTGTTCGCGCCGGGCATTATCTACGTCTGCATCCAGTTGCGTAGCATCCTCTCGACTCTCGCCAGTGGCGACCCATTCGTGCCCGAAAACGGGCCGCGCCTCACCCGTATTGCTGTGGCAATCGGCGCCATCGAACTTGCCCGCTATCTGACCGTTATTCTCCTCAACGCCTTTGTCGACCTCGGCAGCGACCAACCTTTGAGGCTCAGCATCAACCTTGCCGCCTGGGCGGCAGTCATCGCGCTCTTCGTTCTTGCGCAGGTATTCCGTGAAGGAAGCCGCCTGCGCGAGGAAGAGAAGATGACGATTTAGGAGGGCCTGACCCTATATGGCCATTCGCGTAACTCTTGACCGTGTTCTCCTTGAGCGCCGCATGTCCCTGACAGAGCTTTCTGACCGCGTCGGCGTGACCCTCGCCAATTTGTCGATCCTGAAGACCGGCAAGGCAAAAGCGGTGCGTTTCTCTACGCTCGAAGCGCTTTGCCGAGAGCTCGGCTGTCAGCCCGGCGATATCCTCATCTTCGACGAAGAGGGCGACGGGGCTGCCGAAGACGAGGATGAAGAGGCGGCGTAGCTCGCGCGGAACCAGTTGCCTTTGACGGCGGTTCTAGAGACATGGTCCGAATATCAAAACAAGTTGCGCTAGGCCTCATGGCCCTCACCCTCACTGCATGCGGTGGCGGCAACCGCGAAGCCGGCGAGTTCAAGAATGACTGGCTCGGCAACGAGATCAAGATCGACCGGCTGGCTGACCCGAAAGTGCAGGGGATTACCTGCCATGTCGCCTATTTCGACCGCGGCGTCTGGGACAGGATCGGCAAAGGCAACTGGTTCGAGGACCCGTCCAATTCTTCCATCTCCTGCGTGAAGACAGGGCCTGTCACCATCGGGCGTATCGATCTCGACCGGTCGGGCGAGGAGGTCTGGGACAGGGGCCGGTCGCTTATCTTCAAACAGCTTGCTGTGCGCCGCATCTACGACGCTGAAAGCGAGTCGATGATGTATGTCTCATTCTCGCGCAAGCCGGTCGACGGATCTGCCAAGATGAGCCTCTCCACCGTGCCGCTCTGGGACGCGGACGTTACATGGGAGGGCCGGGGGAAGCCGGTTGTGGAGTAGGCCGCGTATCAGCGTATGCGTTTAAAGGCGATGAACCTGAAGGGGACATAGGATGCGGCAGCTGTGAAGCTGCCCCAGCACAAGCCGACAATCGCAACTGGGCCAAGGATGCCAAGCGGCATCACGAGCTTTTCAGTCAGTGTCGTCTGGGCGTCTGATCCAACATAGAGGGTGGCCAGATACCAGACGAAGTAGACCGTAGTGGCGGCTAAAACGCCTACGCCCAGCCCGCGCAAGATTGTGGCCTCGGTCAGGCGATACTTGCGCGAAAGATAAATCAAAGCCGCGAGCACCCCGATGCTAGCGGGAATTGAGACAGTGATTGCGGCCCAATAGGCGGTTGCGTAACTGATGCCTGCCAACCATCCGCACCCGAAAAGCAGAAGCATCGGGGAAAGTGGTCCTGCAAGTATGCAGGCCAGGATCACCCGCCAGGGCGACTGGAACGCTAAAGCGCGGGAGGGTCGAACTTCGCTCATACGGTACGCCCGGCAACCAGAGCGATCCTGCAGAACCGTGACGTGGCTGGCGATGCGGCGTTTCGCGCGTCCCGAATGGTTCGACTTTCCTACCGAGTGACTTTGAAGCCCGACGACTTGCAGGAGCAGGCTGCTGCCGGAAAAAGGCGTCGGTACATCTGCGTATGGACGGGCTTGGCGCTAATGTGGCACGGGCAAGTCATGACTTATCAGACACGCTCTGCTGAGGAGCGACGCCGCGATGTTCAGGCCCATGCCGCGAGCCTTGGTATCGATGACGCCTTTATCGAGACGTTTGTGGAAACCTTCTATGGGCGCGTGAGAGAAAACGACCGCCTCGGGCCGATCTTCAATGGAGAGATTGATGACTGGCCTGACCACCTTTCAAAGCTGAAAGACTTCTGGGCTTCGGTGGCGATGAATGCGGGGCGCTATTCCGGCAAGCCCGTGCCAGCTCATATGAAGCTTGAGGGCGTCAGGCGCGAGGATTTCGGCGAATGGCTGGGCCTGTTCAGGCGCACGCTTGAGGATATCGCGCCGGGTGTCGAGACCGTGGATTATTTCATGGTCCGCGCCGAACGGATCGCGCAGAGCTTGCAGCTGGCCATGTTCGGGCTGGAAAGTCTGGAGCGGCGCTAGAGCCCCGCCCTGTCCCTCCCCGCGAAATGGGGAGGGCCGGAGCGGGGTCTTGATGCTACCCGATCGCCTTGCGCTGGTGCTCGAAGAGCTCGTTGCAGCCCTTTTCGGCGAGCTCCAGAAGGCGCTCGACTTCGGGGCGGGTCATCGGTCGCTCTTCGCCGGTCCCCTGGATCTCGATGAAGCCGCCATCGGAGCTCATCACGACATTCATGTCGCCTTCACCGCCGGAGTCTTCTGGGTAATCGAGGTCCAGGACCGGGTGGTCCTTGAACAGGCCGACAGAAATGGCCGCTGCCTGCTTCTGGATCGGGTCAGTCTTGATGACGCCTTCCTCACGCAGATACTTCATGGCGAGTGCCATGGCGACAAAGCCGCCCGTGATGGAGGCAGTACGCGTGCCGCCATCTGCCTGGATGACATCACAGTCGATGGTGAGCTGGTTTTCGCCGAGCGCGGTGAGGTCTACGACAGAGCGCAGTGAGCGGCCGATCAGGCGCTGGATTTCCTGCGTGCGGCCAGACTGTTTGCCTGCGGCGGCTTCGCGGCGGCCGCGCGTGTGCGTAGCGCGCGGCAGCATGCCGTATTCGCCAGTGACCCAGCCCTTGCCCTGACCGCGCAGCCATGGCGGGACATTGTCCTGCCAGCTCGCGGTGCAGAGAACATGGGTGTGGCCGAACTTTGCAAGGCATGAGCCTTCGGCATAGCGGGTCACATTGGTTTCAAGCACGATATCGCGAAGCTGGTCAGCGGCGCGGCCGGATGGGCGGATAAGGTCAGCCATCAAAGATCTCCTTCTTTCACCGGGGGGTGAAGCGATTCAAGATTGGCTTGTCCACCCCTGTTGATGGCTTCAGCGGTTTCCTGCTGCGATGCGCGCGTGATGGGATACTTCCAGATGAGCAGGGCGGCGAGGAAGTAGGAGATTACCGGCACCGCGACGAAGACCACCATAAGGCCGGTGACTGTGCCGGCGGAGTTGTCGCCTGACGGGTTAAACCCGACGAGGACGCCGAGCAGGATGTACGGGATGCCAATCGCAAAGCTCGCCCCGGTCTTATAGGCGCCGGACATAAGCGAATAGAACAGCCCCGACCGGTTCGATCCGCCGCGCACTTCTTCGGCTTCGACAAGGTCTGCCATCATGGAGCGCACAAGGATGAAGGGCGAGCCATAGCCAAGGCCTGAAATCATTGCGGCGATAAAGAGGAGGACTGGCCCACCGCCCATCACCGAAAGCGGGAAATAGGAGATATAAGTGAGCGCCGACCAGAGGCAGACATAGCGCATGGCGATGTATTTCTCGGTCCGCTTGGAGAGCCAGACCCAGAAAGGCATGGCAACGAAGCCGGCGATAAAGTGCACCATCAAGATGAGCGGCGCGAGATTGATGACGCCAAATCCCCATTGCGCGGCGAACAGGAAGGTGCCGGCTGTGCCCGCGATCGCGATGCCGATGAAGATCTCGGTCGCGAGCAAGCGCCAGAGCGTCTGCTGGCGGAGCGCTTCCATAATGGCGCTCGGTGCAAAGCTCGCCTTTGGCTGTGATGGGTCTGGCCTTGGGTCGGGCACGAGCAGGCATGCTGCCCCAACGGTGAGCGGCAGGGCAATAACGAGGATCCAGCCCATGATCGCGATCTGATGGCTGCGGTCCACGTCGCCGGTCTGGGCGAGAAGTGTCGGCAGGCCCAGCATCATCAGCATGGTCGAGATGGTGAAAAGCTCTCGCCACATGAAGAGGCGCGAACGCTCATCATAGGACCGCGCAATGGACGGTGCCCACGCCTGGTGAGGCGTCGTGATCATCGTCGTGCCGATGTAGAAAATGAAGAGGATGATGCCGAGAAAGAGCGGAGAGACTGGTGGCCCAATCGGATTGTAGAGGAGGTAGACCGTAGGCAGCAGGATAGGCACCGCGATGAGTAGCCAGTGGCGGATCTTGCCGTGCCGGGTGGGTTTTGTGTCGACCAGCCAGCCCATGACGGGGTCGGAGAACAGGTCCCAGAAGCGCAGGATCATGAAGATCACGCCGACAGTGGCCGTTCCGAGGCCCATCTGGTCTGCATAGAAGGGAGCAATGAAAACCGCCATGGGCAGTCCGACCGCCCCGAAGGGGATCCCGACTGAGCCGTAAGCAATGACTTGTGAAGTAGACAGTTTCGCTGGCACACTGGACATGGATCAGACTGAAACCCATTTGCACGCCGCGTCCAAGAGAAAAACGACTGACTAAACTCTCGATTGCAAGCTTCGGAAATTCGCGCACATGACCGAGAATTTCAAACCTGTCGGCCTTCTTCAAAGCCTTGATGAGCGCTCCCGCTCCATCTTTCGGGAAATCGTGGAGACCTATCTGGAAACCGGTGAGCCCGTCGGCTCGCGCACCTTGTCAAAAAGCGGGATCGGCCTGTCGCCGGCGTCTATCCGCAATGTGATGGCAGACCTTACAGAGCTCGGCCTGCTCGACAGCCCGCACATCTCTGCTGGCCGCATGCCGACCCATATCGGGCTGCGCCTGTTCGTCGACGGCTTCCTCGAAATCGGTGAGCCGGTCGAGAATGATCGCGGCGCCATCGAGGATCGCCTCCGCGCCAGTGGCCGCGACCTTCAGGGCGTCCTGAAGGAAGCGTCCTCAATCCTCTCCGGTCTTGCTGGCGGAGCTGGGCTGGTTTCCTCACCAACGCGCGAACGCCCGGTCCGCCATGTCGAGTTCGTGCCGCTCGCGACGGGTGAAGCGCTTTGCATCCTGGTCGATGAGCTGGGTGAGGTCGAGAACCGGTTGGTGCCTATTCCCAAGGGCCTGCCGGTCACTACGCTGATCGAGGCTGGCAATTATCTCGCAGCCCGCATGAAGGGGCGCACGCTTCGCGAAGCTGCCGCCGCCATCCGGGAAGAAATTGCAGAACGCCGCGCGGAGCTGGACGCGGCAGCGACGTCGCTGGTCGAGAAAGGTCTTGCCGAATGGGCAGGCGAAATTCCCGGCGAAGAGCGCGCCCTCATCGTGCATGGGCGGGCGAACCTCTTGTCCGATTCGCGCGCGGCAGAGGATATGGAGCAGGTCCGCCAGCTCTTCGACATTCTTGACCGTCAGCAGGGCTTGCTGGACGTCCTCGACTCCACCCGAGAGGCCGAAGGGGTTCGTCTTTTCATCGGTGCTGAAAACAGGCTTTTTCCGTTATCGGGTTCAAGCCTGATTGTTGCCCCCTATATGAACGCCTCAAGACAGGTTATCGGCGCACTCGGCGTGATCGGTCCGACCCGGCTCAATTATGCAAGGGTTATCCCGATGGTTGACTATACCGCGCGTATCGTCAGCCAGATACTCGGCGAGCGCCAGAAGTGAAGAACAAACGGAAGCGAACATGACTGAAGATCAGAAGCGTCCACCAGAAGCGGTAGAAACTGAAAACCTCGATGCAGGCTCTCCGGAGTCCGAGGTGCTGGAAGAGGCTGCAGAAGCCGAAAACCGTGAACCGGATGCTGAAACACGAATTGCTGAGCTGGAAGGCGAGGTCACGGCCCTGAAGGACCAGGTGCTACGCGCCCATGCGGAAATGGAAAATGTCCGCAAGCGGTCCCAGAAAGAAATCGTCGATGCGCGCACCTATGCGGTGGAAAAGTTCGCAGGCGACCTTCTCAGCGTCTCCGACAATCTCGCCCGCGCACTGGCAGCCCTGCCGGACGAAGAGCGCGAGGTCCTGACCGAAGCGGGCCAGAACCTGCTCGGCGGCATCGAGATGACGCAGAAAGAGCTGCACGCGAAGCTCGCCAAGCATGGCGTGACTGCGATTGACGCAGAACCCGGCGCGACCTTCGATCCGAACAAGCACGAGGCTGTCAGCCAGATCCCGTCGCAACATCCGTCCGGCACGATTGCTGAAACCTTCCAGTCGGGCTGGAAGATCGGTGAGCGGACGCTGCGTGCGGCGATTGTCGCGGTTAGCGCAGGCCCTTCGAACTAGGGATTGTAGGGGCTGGGCTCGTCGCCCTCACGGGGCTTGTCCCGGCTTCCGACGCGCCTCCAGGCATTCTCATGGAGCATGTAGGCCACCGTCTGGACTGCAGGTTCGATCAGGCCAATGCCAAGGGCGATCGCGATATTGCCTGTCAGTGCATACGCCACCGAGACAGCAACAGTCAGGTGCATGACGCTGTAGGTCATGGTCTTCACGACGCTGCGTGGCAGGCGAGGCAACAGGCTGGACATGCGAAGGGAAATAGGCGGCGCGGACCCAAGTTCCAGTCTATGGTTGGAATTATAAGCATAGAGATTTTCAATAAGTAACAGTGGCTGTCTCACTCAAATGTGATCCAGCCTCTTGAGCCAGAAAAAGGCCTTCCCATATCGCAGCGGTAGGACGTGTTTGCCAATGATGGCAGGCACACATCTCAACCCGTAGAGCCGCTGTTTCGGGGTGCTGCCTCGACAGGCCCTGAAAAACGAAATGGCGGCGGCTGAAAGAAGAGAGAGTAGAAATGGGAAAGATTATCGGTATCGACCTCGGCACCACGAACAGCTGTGTTGCCGTCATGGATGGCAAGGAAGCCAAGGTCATTGAGAATGCAGAAGGCGCACGCACGACGCCGTCCGTGGTTGCTTTCACCGAAGGCGGCGAACGCCTCATCGGTATGCCGGCGCGCCGTCAGGCCGTCACCAACCCTGATTTCACCTTCTATGCGATCAAGCGCCTGATCGGCCGTCAGTTCGACGACCCGACCGCGCAGAAGGACAAGGCGATTTCGCCGTTCGAGATCGTCAAAGGCAAGGGCGGCGACGCCTGGGTGAAGGGCCGCGACAAGGAATACGCGCCGCAGGAAATCTCCGCTTTCATCCTGACCAAGATGAAGGAAACCGCTGAGAACTATCTTGGCGAGACGGTGACCCAGGCAGTCATCACGGTTCCGGCTTACTTCAACGACGCCCAGCGTCAGGCCACCAAGGACGCAGGCAAGATCGCTGGTCTTGAAGTCCTGCGCATCATCAACGAGCCGACGGCTAACAAGACGATTGCCGTCTATGACCTTGGCGGTGGTACGTTCGACGTGTCGCTGCTTGAGATTGGCGACGGTGTCTTCGAAGTGCTGTCCACCAATGGCGACACCTTCCTCGGCGGTGAAGACTTCGACCTTCGCATCGTCGATTTCCTCGTCAGCGAGTTCAAGAAGGATCAGGGCATTGACCTCTCCAAGGACAAGCTCGCCCTTCAGCGCCTGAAGGAAGAAGCCGAGAAGGCGAAGAAGGAACTGTCGTCTGCAACGCAGTACGAAGTGAACCTGCCATTCATCACAGCCGACCAGTCCGGTCCAAAGCACCTCAACATCAAGCTGAGCCGTGCCAAGTATGAGAGCCTCGTCGAGGACCTCGTAAAGCGCACGATCGAGCCTTGTAAGAAGGCGCTGGCCGATGCTGGCAAGTCGACCTCCGACATCGACGAAGTCGTGCTCGTTGGCGGTATGACCCGCATGCCAGCCGTCCAGGCTGCCGTGAAGGACTTCTTCGGCAAGGAGCCACACAAGGGTGTGAACCCTGACGAGGTTGTTGCCATCGGTGCAGCAATCCAGGGCGGCGTCCTGCAGGGCGACGTGAAGGATGTTGTCCTTCTCGACGTGACCCCGCTGTCGCTCGGCATCGAAACGCTGGGCGGTGTCTTCACGCGCCTCATCGACCGCAACACGACGATCCCGACCAAGAAGTCGCAAACCTTCTCGACGGCTGAAGACAACCAGCCGGCCGTGACGATCCGCGTCTTCCAGGGTGAACGTGAAATGGCTGCCGACAACAAGATCCTCGGCCAGTTCAACCTCGAAGGCCTGCCGGCTGCCCCACGCGGCGTCCCGCAGATCGAGGTGACGTTCGACATCGACGCCAACGGCATCGTGAACGTGTCGGCCAAGGACAAGGCGACCAACAAAGAGCAGAAGATCACCATTCAGGCGAATGGCGGCCTCTCCGAGGACGAGATCAACTCGATGATGAAGGACGCAGAGTCTAACGCCGAAGCTGACAAGAAGCGCCGCGAACTGGTTGAAGCCAAGAACGGTGCCGAAGCTCTGGTCCATCAGACCGAGAAGCAGCTCGCTGAGCATGGCGACAAGGTCGGCACCGAGGTGAAGGCTGAAATCGAGAAAGCCTCTGAGGAGCTGAAGAAAGCTGCTGAAGGCGAAAATCTCGAGGACATCCAGGCCAAGCATCAGGCGCTGATGACTGCTGCCATGAAGCTGGGCGAGGCAATCTATGCCAGCCAGCAGGAAGAAGCAGCCGAAAGCGATGCGAAAGCCGATGCAACGTCGAGCGATGACGATGTCGTCGATGCTGACTTCGAAGAGGTAGACGACGACCGCAAGTCGGCCTAGACCCACCCTCATCTGACACTGAAGCGCCCCGCAATACCCTTGCGGGGCGTTTTGCTATGACAAGACAGGGCCGCGCGCTTTCGAGGCGCTTGCCCGGGAATGGGAAGCACAGATGGAACAGCTTACCGAACTTGGATTCGTTCAGTCACTTCAGGATTTCTGGGCGCAGGTAGAAAACGTCCTCAGCACAGGCTTTCTTGGACAGCCCATTGGCCGCGGTGTCCTGGCGCTGGTTATCCTTCTCGTCGCCTTTTTCGCACGAGGTCTCATCGCAAAGCTGATTGTGGCAACCCTCGGCAAACTGGCCGGTGAGACGGAAACCCAGTTCGATGACAAGCTGGTTGAGGCGCTGAAGCCGCCGATCTCGCTGCTTCCGGTTGCTGCGGGCATCTTCTTCGCCGCCCAGGCCATGGGCGCTGAAGGGGACGTCGATAGTTTCTTCATCTCGTTCACCCAGTCTGTCATCATTTTCGCGATCTTCTGGGCGCTCTATCGTCTCGTAAAGCCGCTCCTGAAGCTGGCCGGACGCGTGCAGCAGGTTCTGGGCGAGACCTTCATTGGCTGGGTGTCGCGTATCCTGCAGGGCGTCATCGTCTTTATCGGCGGCGCGGCTATCCTGAATGTCTGGGGTATTCCGGTCATTCCATTCCTCGCCTCGCTGTCGCTGCTGTCTGTTGCCGTCGCGCTTGGGGCGCAGGACCTTTTCAAGAACCTTATCGCTGGCATGACGATCATCGCAGAGCAGCGCCTTGCAAAGGGCGACTGGGTGTTCGTCGATGGTGTCGTCGAAGGCACAGTGGAGGATGTCGGCTTTCGCTCGACAACGGTGCGCCGTTTCGACAAGGCGCCGGTCTATGTCCCGAACGCCAAGCTCGCTGATAATCCACTGGTCAACTTCTCGCGCATGACGCATCGCCGGATCTACTGGAAGATCGGGCTGGAATACCGCACCGACAGCGAGACGCTGAACAAGATCCGCGGCGCCATCGCGGATTATATCGAGAAGACTGACGACTTTGCGCCAGCCTCCGATGTGTCGACCTTTGTCCATATCGATGAGTTCGGTGATTCAGCTGTGAACCTGATGGTCTATTGCTTCACCAAGACGACGACCTGGGGCGAATGGCTCGCCATCAAGGAACAGCTCGCCTTCTTCATCAAGAAGACGGTCGAGGAGCATGAAGCAAGCTTCGCCTTCCCGAGCCGCTCTCTCTATTTCGAGAAGCTGCCCGACGGCTTTGCGCCGGAAACCTTCAGCCCTCCTGATGAGGATGAAGACGATGCGGACGAGGATGACACCGAGGTCCCGTCCAAGAACCGCAGCAAGAGCGTGAAGGGCTCTGCCAAGGGCCGGGGTCGCTCAACCAAGGGCCCGCAGCCAAAGGGTCGCGCGGTCGATGGTGATGGCGGAGACAAGGGCACCGAAGCTGGCGATGGCGAGGAGGGCGAGTGAGCCCCCCATCGCTAGAGGCAGATTGCAGCCAGTGCGCAGCGCTCTGCTGCGTGCTTCTGCCTTTCGACAAGTCTGAGGCCTTTGCCTTCGACAAGGCTGGCGGCGAGCCCTGCAAACACCTCAACGCGTGCAATACCTGCAGCATCCATGAGCATTTATCGGATCGTGGCTTCAAGGGCTGCATTGCTTTTGACTGTCACGGTGCCGGCCAGCGCGTCGTTCAGGAGATATTCGCAGGTAGAACCTGGCGGGATGATCCAGAGCTGATGACCCGTATGGGGCCGGTCTTTTACCGGATGCGGCGTGTCCATGAGATGCTTCTGCTCCTTCGAGAAGCAGGCCGGTTACCGCTTTCGCCAATCCAGCGGAGCGAACATGCCGAACTTACAAGCATGCTCGAGCCTGAAGGCGGCTGGACCGAAAGCAGTCTGAATGCCTTCGATATCGCTGAGGCGGACACCAATGTGAGGCGTTTTCTCTCCGGTCTGCGCGACATCATCGCCGCTTGAGAGAGGCTGCGCGCGCAGGCCTGCGTGTCGCACCCGGGGAACATGTCGGTGCAGCCGGGAATTTCTGTTCCTGTCCCAGTTACAGGAGCGCCCCATGACCGAAGCCTTCACCGATCTCGATCAGATTTTCCTCGCCGGCAAATGGCGCAAGGGTTCGGGCAAGATGCTGGCGAACATCAACCCCTATTCGGGTGAGACCATTTTCGAGATGCAGGCGGCAACGCCGGACGATGTCGATGAGGCCTGCAAGGCAGCCAAGGAAGCGCAAAAGGAGTGGGCTGCCCTGCCGCCATCTGCGCGGTCTGCCAAGATGTCGGCGCTCGCTGAAGCGCTGGAAACGCGCCGTGAAGAAGTCATGGGCTGGATCACGCGAGAGATTGGCGGCACGCAGGTAAAAGCAGCGCTTGAGGTGCAGCTCGTTCTCGGCGTGTTGAGAGAGGCGGCAGTGCTGCCCTTCATGGTCGAAGGCCGTATCCTGCCAGAGGATATTCCCGGCAAGGAGTCCCGTGCCTATCGCCAACCGGTGGGAGTCATCGCCCTGATCAGCCCGTGGAATTTTCCGCTACAGCTCACGGCCCGTACGCTTGCCCCGGCGCTGGCTGTCGGCAATGGCGTCGTGCTGAAGCCAGCCAGCGATTCAATCGTGACCGGCGGGACGATCTTCGCAAAACTTCTGGTAGAGGCAGGCTTTCCGGACGGCCTCGTCAGCGTCCTGCCAGGTGGTGGCTCTGATATAGGCACCGCGCTCATTGAGCATGAAATACCGCGTCTTGTTTCCTTCACCGGCTCTACGCCGGTAGGCCGCGGTATGTTGCGCAATCCGCCATCCTGAAACCACTCGAGCTGGAGCTTGGCGGTAACGGGCCGATTGTCGTCCTGAATGATGCAGATATTGATGCAGCCGTAGACGCCGCGATCTGGGGCAAGTTCATGCATGCCGGACAGATCTGTATGGCGATCAATCGCATCATCGTCGATGACAGCATTTTTGACGCGTTCACGGACAAGTTTGTAGCGCGCGCAAAGGCGCTGAAGGTCGGCGACCCATCGAAGGCCGACACTTTTGTTGGCCCGCTTGTAAACGCCGATCAGGCTGATGGCGTGATGGAGCTGATCGAGAAGGCGAAGGCAGAAGGCGCCGATTGCCGCGTGGGCGGAAACCGGAAGGGTCTTGTCATCCCGCCACACGTCTTTGTCGATGTGGATGAGGACTCCTGTCTCTGTACCAATGAGATCTTTGGTCCTGTCGCCCCGATCGTCCGGGCGAAGGACGAGGCCGATGCGCTGCGTCTTGCAAACAAGACTGAGTACGGCCTCTCCAGTTCTGTCTTCACTGGAGACATCGAACGCGGCGTTGCCTTTGCCAAAAAGGTGGAGGCTGGCATGACCCATGTGAATGACCAGCCGGTCAATGACTCGCCCTTCAGCCCGTTCGGCGGCGAGAAGAACTCAGGCATCGGCCGCTTTAACGGCCGTTGGGCTGTCGAAGCGTTCACGACCGACCACTGGATCACCATCCAGCGCGAGCCGCGCCAGTATCCATACTCACTCGATGATCTTGGTTAGGGCAGGACGTGTCCTACAAAAGAAAAACCCCGGCACTTGGGCCGAGGCTTCCTGACTGTTCGGTTTGAAGGCGTCCGCTAGGCAGCGATCGCGTCTTCTTTCTTCTTCGGGTCGCGCAGGACATAGCCGCGGCCCCAGACGGTTTCGATGTAATGCTCGCCGTCCGGGTTGTCGGAGGTAGCGGTCGCTTTTGCAAGCTTCTTGCGGAGCTTACAGATGAAAACGTCGATGATCTTGAGTTCAGGCTCGTCCATGCCGCCATAGAGGTGGTTCAGGAACATTTCCTTGGTGAGCGTCACGCCCTTGCGGAGCGAGAGCAGCTCGAACATCTGGTATTCCTTGCCGGTGAGATGCACGCGGTCGCCTTCGACCTCAACCGTTTTGGAGTCGAGATTGACGACAATCTCGCCGGTGCGGATGACGCTCTCGGCGTGGCCTTTGGAGCGGCGGACAATCGCCGTGATGCGGGCAATCAGCTCATCCTTGTTGAATGGCTTGGTGAGGTAGTCGTCAGCGCCGTAGCCGAGGGTCTTTACCTTGGCTTCGATGTCCGGGTTGCCGGAGAGGATCAGGACCGGGGTGTTGATGCGGGCCATGCGCAGCTGCTTGAGCACGTCGTAGCCAGAGATGTCTGGCAGGTCGAGGTCGAGCACGATGATGTCGTACTCATACACCTTGCCAAGGTCGACGCCCTCTTCACCGAGGTCGGTGGTGTAGATGTTGAAGCCTGCCGCCTTGAGCATCAGTTCGATGCTGCGTGCGACTGAGCTGTCATCCTCAATTAGAAGCACTCGCATGTGTCACTCTCCCGAATCAGTCTAGCGACACCGTAGCCGCCCCGTTAACCAATGTGAATCTATGGAGCGAGAATTACCAAGAGTTTAACACTGGTAATAAAACGCCTCATTTTGTTCACACCTCTTAATAATGCAGGTCCCGTCCGCTCGAGCGGCCGATGAATGTCTGTGCGATTGCGATCGCGTCCTGGATCGGCTGTGCCGTCGGGTCGGTCGAAATCAGCGTCCGCTGGCAGCGCACCGCTTCGCGTACCTTCTCATCGCGGTGGACGATGCCGGCGAGCGGCGGGCGATAGCCCTGGAACTTTCGGCAGGCCATGGCGATCGCTTCATAGGTCTGCTGACCCATGGCGCGGTTGGCCGCCTGGTTGATCGCCACATGCTGGTCGACATCCGGGGCATAGCCGCGAAGCACCTTCATGAAGGCATAGCCGTCGGTCATTGAGGATGGGTCGTCCGTGATCACGATCAGCGCCTTGTCGGCAGCGCGGGCCAGGCGCATGCAGTTGGCTTCGATACCGGCGCCAAGGTCGAGAACGATCTTGTCGTATTGCAGCGACAGCGTCGTCAGACCAGCGGCGAGGCGGGAAACCTCATCCGTCGACAGTTCCGCGAGCGCGCCGGAGCCCGAGCGGCCCGGAAGGACGTCGAACCCGCCTTCGGAAGGGCCGCCATCGACGGGCGTCACAGCTTCTTCAAGCTCGACCCAGCCAGCGATGACGGCCGCGATGTCGGTGCTCGGCTCGATGCCGAGCTGAACGTCTACGTTTGCAAGACCAAGGTCGCCATCGACAAGAAGCGTCCTCTGCCCCTGCTGGGCAAAGGCACTGGCCAGTGTAATCGACATGAACGTCTTTCCCACACCGCCTTTCCCGGATGCGACCGCAATGATCGTACCCGGTTCAACACGTCTGTGATGAGACTTGCCTTGCGGCGCTTTTGGTCTGTCCATCGATTTTGGAAGCATGAAGCTCATCTCATGCAGCTCCTCTCAGTGCGAATTCTGCTGAAGCTTCTTCCAGCAGTATCTTTGATAGCCGGGCCGGTGATGCGGGGGTGAGCCCGCCGCCGATAAACGGGGTGATCCCGAGTTGGGCGAAGGATATGCCAGCGCCGCTCAACGCCGCGACGATACCGCCGCGCCTGCGCGTCACATCCAGCTTGGAGACGATCGCGCGCTTCACACCGGCATCGGCAAAAGCGTGCGCGGCGTCGGCAAGATCGTCGGGGTGGCCCTCGGCCGAAATGACGAGAACGGGTTCGGCGTCAATGACGGCAATAAGGTCTTTCAGGCTCGCCATGTCCTCGCGGTCGAAGGGGACAATGGCCGGAAGGTCGATCACGCAGCGGTCACCATCCTCGCGCGCGGTGCGCAGCAGCTGGAAGAGGTCATCCGGCGTGCGCGCCACGCGGATCTGGTCCTGCTCAAGCTCGAGATAAGCGGCGAGCTGTGCGCCGCCTGCGGTGGCATCGAGGTCGGCAGCGACCGGAAGGATGCGCGTGTCTGCGACAGCGGCCCGGCGGGTCAGTTTCGCGGCGGTTGCCGTGCGGCCATGTCCTGGCGGGCCGACGAGAATGATGTCGCGTACCGGGCGGACGGCAATCGGGTCGCAGCTGATCAGCGCGTCGAGGCCGCAGGCCAGGATATCGGCCGGATCGCTGGATTTGGCGCTGGCTGGAATACCGGCATCGGCGACACGGTCCGCAAAGCGCGGCGGGGCGCCATGCCACAGAAGTGCGTCGCGCACACGGTTGCGTAGCGGATTTTCCTGCGGACGGCCCATGACGCCGGTACGATCAATACGGGTCACAAAGCGTGGCTCGCTCGGAACCATGCCGCCGCCAAGCTTGTCGGTCGCAGCACGGACTTCAACACCGCCGGGGACTTCGCGCTCCGAGAGTATGATGGCGTCTTCACCCATCTCGGCAAAGATCATGGCCTTTGCCGCTTCCAGACTCTCGGCTGCGAACATTTTCATGCGCATCAGCAAATCACTCCATTCTGGAGATCGGTTGTCGGCGAGAAAGGTTAACGAATTCTGTCAATTCGTTAGGACTGACAGAGTTATCCCCAGACTTTCAGGCGTTTCTGCATCTCAACCTTCAGGCGAAGAAGATGCGAGCCTGGCTCAGGCGGCCTGCTTTTCGTCAAGGATTTCAGAGAGTTTCACGCCGAGCTGGCCATTGCTGATGATCAGGCGGCCGCGCGCCAGAAGCTGATCGGAAACGTAGATGTCCACAGGTTCATTAATGGATTTCTGCAACGCGATGACCTCGCCGCCCCGCATCGCGCTCAGCTGCTCGATCGGGATTCGCGCCTCGCCGAGAATGACGTCGACACGCACAGGCACATCCAGCAGATTTGATCCAGACGTGCGCCCGCTCATCGTGTCGCTCCTCCCAGTTTCGGTATCAAGGGTTGGCTGAAATGGTTTAACGCGGGTTACCGCGCGACCTCGCCCCTCGAAATTTCAGGTTCGAATCACCTCTGGAAGAGATTGCCCTGTCCGTCAACGAGCTCGGATGCGATCTTGCGGATCCTTGCCTTCGCATCCTGGCGCACAGCCTCTGAAATCGACGCCTTTTCAAGGGCATTCGCCAGTTCGACGATTTGCAGGAGCGCAATGCGCAACGCATCGGATGAACGCTCGATGGCCGCGTTGCGCGCCTTGGCTTCGCGGTCACGTACCATGTCGATCGTGCTGCGCCGCGTATCTTCGAGAAGAGCGGCCAGTTCGGAAATGCTGACGGCGATTTTCTCTGGCCCGATCGGCGCAGGGGCAGGCGCGCTGAAGTCGCTGCGAAACTCAAACGGGGTAACGGTTAGCTGGCGGGCGGCGCTCATTCGATCAGCTCGTCGTCGATGTCGTCATGCGCAAGGATATCGCCCCTGCGCGCCAGATGACGGGCAATGTCCGTAATCTCGGTGCGGGCGGCTTCGACACGAGAGCGTTTCACCGGACCGGTCGCGTCGATTTCAGAGACCAGAAGCTCACCGGCGCGCTTGGTCATGTTGCGCAGGAAGACTTCCCGCACAGGTTTGCCTGCGCCCTTGAGCGCCAGCGCCAGGATGGAGCGGTCGATCTGCGAAAGAACCGTCTGGATAGCGGCAGGCTCAAGCGCGGCAAGGTCGTCAAAGGTGAACATGTGCGCGCGGATACGCTCACCGCAGCCGGGGTCAGATGTCTCAAGCGCCTTGAGGAAAGACGTCTCCAGCCCATTGCTCAACCGGTCGAAGATGCGGGCAACGCCAACGGCGCCCGCAGCCTTAAGCCCATCGGCGCGGCTCGCAGCCAGTCCCTCAAGCTGTCCCTCGATTGTCTTCAGAGTAGCGGGATGCACCGGGCCCAGCATCATGAGCCCGCGCATTGCCTTGATCGCAGCTTGCCGGGGCAGGGCGTGGACCAGTTTCGCCGCGCCGGGCGCTGGCATCTGCGACAGGATCAGCGACAGCGTCTGCGGGTGCTCCCCTTCCAGCATGCCAGCCAGTGTGTCGGCGTCTAGGTCACAGAGGCGCTGCCAGATATCTTGTGGTTCACTTGCGGGAAGTGCAGGCTGACGCGACAGGGCGCGGCGGAGCGCAGCTGCGTCTTCCGCCTGCGGCCGGATCGGGCCTGCCGTCATGGCCTGACGCAGATTGGCGGTTTCACCGGCAGAAAGCTCATTCCAGACACCGGCGGCTGCGGGCCCAAGCAGGCGCATCAGGCGCGCAGCGCGGTTGAGGCCCGGCTTGTTTCAGTCTGCTGAAGGGCTGGGAGGCTCATTTCTCGCCCTCCTCTGATGACAGCCATCCGCGGACGACCCGAGCGACGGCCTTGGGGTCGCGAAGCGCGGCTTCCTTCACGTCGATGAACTCATCCTCGTTCGCAGGTTCGCCAGGCTCAGCAGGCGTGTGCATCATCTTGCTGGCTGGCTTCAGCTCAAGCGCACTGTCGGCGCGCGGGAAGGGATCAGACGTTTCTTCGCGGGTCCGCGCTGGAAACAGCATGAAGATCAGGATGAGGACAGCGACCGCCCCAAGCGCGCCAAGCTCATACATCTCAACCGTCTGTAGCCCGCCAGCGGTCCCCGGCGCAAAGGCGAAGGGCTGGATATGCAGGCTGTCGGCGGCCCGGTCATATCCGGCGGTCGTTTCAAGGATGGTGACAACGCGGTCGAAAACGGTCCGGTCGACTGGCACGCTGCGCTCTGTTGAATTGACCAGAAGCAGGAATTGCTGGTTGCCATCGCTGCCCGTGTGCGTGGCGACGCGCACATTCTGCGCACCGAAAACCGGCTCCAGCAGGCTCGTCAGTTGGCGTTGCTCAAACGTCTGCGCATTGGGTGGTGGGGCACCATCCGATAGCAGCGTATTGGCGCGCCATGCGAAAAGGCACGCAGTGATGGCGAGCGCAATAAGCGCCACCAGCCGCGTGCCTCCTGGCATGATTGACCTGCCTGCTGTCATGGATCAGCCCCTTGGGAAAACTCCCCCAAGGCTAGGCCTGTCAGCGTAAACGGCGCTTTAACGGATCAAAGCGGTCCGACAGGGATGATGGAGTGCCAGATCTAGTTGGCGCGGTACTGCTGCAGGCGCGTGGTGCGCAGACCCTTGGTGCCGAACTCGTCATAGAGGCGCGACCAGCCGGCCAGCTCTTCCTCGGACAGGGCGTAGCGTTCACACGCCTCATTCTTGGAAAGCAGACCTCCGCGAACGGCAGCAACCACTTGTGCCTTGCGGCGTGTGACCCATCGGCGGATGCCTGGCGGCGGCAGGTCCTCCCTGGTCATGACCTGGCCATCCGGCCCCTTGATGCTCAGAGTTCTAGCTGCGTGCTGCTGCGCCATGAGATCCACCATTTCTTAGCGGTTGAAGTCCTGAAGGCGCGTTTTGCGCCCCGACCTCTGCTCTAGCGCGGGGGACTTAAATGACCTTTCAGCGAAGCCTGTGAGTTTTCATGAAAATTCGATACGTTCTCGCAGGCCATATTAAGCAAGGCTTTGCAAACCTGTCCCCGGCTGGGTCAGGTGTGCCGGAACCGGACAACTTCCTTTATTTTTAGGCGCTCAATCGTTCATCTGCGGCGATTGTGGAGGCAATAAAGCCTCCGCCAAGTACGCGACTTTTTGATGAAAAATCGTACAGGACGCAGGCCTGACCCTTCGCGACCCCTTCTTCCGGGATGTCGAAGAAGACGGAGGGCTCCTCACCGGACCAGCCAAGATGCGCCGGAAGCGGCTCACGGGTAGAGCGCACACGCGCCAGCACGGGCAGGCCCTTGTCGCAGGCAGCTTCCAGGCTGCCATCGCCCAGCCAGTTGAGCTCTTCCATCGTCAGGCCAGCCGTCAGCAGCGCCTCGCGCGGGCCGACAATGACCCGGCGCGTCGCCGCATCGATCTTGACCACGAAGAGCGGCTCGCCCGTCGCAACGCCAAGTCCGCGGCGCTGGCCGATCGTGTAATGGATGACGCCGTCATGTTCGCCCAGCACGCGGCCATCCAGATGCACGATCTCGCCGCCGCGTCCTGCCGCCGGGCGCAATTTCTTGACCACGTCGGCATAGGATCCTTGCGGCACGAAACAGATATCCTGGCTGTCGGGTTTCGACGCCACGGGCAGGTTGTACTTCTCGGCCAGCTCGCGCACGCGCGTTTTCGGCAGGCCGCCCAGCGGGAAGCGCAGATAGTCCAGCTGCTCGCGTGTCGTTGCGAACAGGAAATAGGACTGATCGCGCGAGGCATCCTCGGCGCGATGCAGCTCTGACCCATCAGGCCCATCGGTGCGGCGGATATAGTGCCCTGTCGCCAGACAGTCAGCGCCTAGCTCCTTTGCCGTGGCGAGGAGGTCCTTGAACTTTACGGTCTGGTTGCAGCGGATACAGGGAATGGGTGTGGAGCCGGCCATATAGGTGTCGGCAAAATCTTCCATCACCTGCTCTTTGAACCGGCTTTCATAGTCGAGGACATAATGCGGGATGCCGACCTGATCGGCGACATTGCGCGCATCATGGATGTCCTGACCTGCGCAGCAGGCGCCCTTCTTCTCAATGGCGGCGCCATGATCGTAGAGTTGCAACGTGATGCCCACGACATCATAGCCCTCATCGGCCAGCATGGCGGCAACGACAGAGCTGTCCACACCGCCAGACGGGGGTTTTGGCAGCCCAAGCGAGTTGAGCTCGCCCGCAGGGGCGATCTTGGTATCAGTCATCTCATCCTCCAGCGGGTTCAAGGCCCGCAGCAGAAACATCAATTTGAAGCGCGCTACATAGTTGATCGCGCGAAGAATGTCAGGGGCAGGGTGTCAGCGGCTTCGGCAAAAGGCATTTCCATCGCTTCTGCAAACGAACGCAGATATGAGTTTGCCAATCATTCGCATTTGCAGTAGGCGAACCCTCACTGTTTAGAGGGGCCCGAAAAACCATGACACATCTGCACAAGACTTTTCTGGGTGCGAGCGCGCTGACACTTCTGCTGGCTGCGCCGGTTGCTGGCGCACAGGAAGCGGAAAAGGATCAGGTGCTGGATTCTATCCTGGTCACCGGCAAGTACCTTTATGCCGATGAGGTCAATGCACTGAAGTCGCCGACACCGATCATTGATGTGCCGCAGAGCCTCTCCATCATCACTTCTGACCAGATCGAGCAGCAGGGCTTCGACAGCATTGGTGACATCATTGACTATACGCCCGGCGTGAACACCTCGCAGGGTGAAGGCCACCGCGACTCTGTCGTGTTTCGCGGCGTGCGTTCGACCGCCGACTTCTTCATCGATGGCGTGCGAGACGACGTGCAGTACTATCGCCCGCTCTATAATCTTGAGCAGATCGAGATCCTGCGCGGCCCTAACGCGCTTCTGTTCGGCCGGGGCGGCACGGGCGGCATCCTCAACCGCGTGACCAAGAAGGGTGTCCTTGGCGAAACCTTCACGGGCTACAAGGCAGGCATCGACACGTTCGGCGGCTATAGCGCCCAGATCGACCAGAATGTCGCCCTGTCCGAGACCTCCGCGCTACGGCTGAATGCGATGTATGAAAGGCTCGATAATCACCGCGACTTCTATGATGGTGAGCGGATCGGCATCAATCCGACGGCCCGCTTTGAGCTGACCCCTGCGACGACGCTCGACCTCTCCTATGAATATCTCGACCATCAGCGCTTCATCGACCGGGGCATCCCGACCGGCGCCGATGGCCGCCCTGTCGAAGCATTCCGTGACATTGTGTTCGGCGATCCGGAGCTGAACCGTACCTTCCTCGAAGCGCATTTGCTGCGCTCATCGCTCCAGCATCGTTTTTCTGAAACGCTGAAGGCCAATGTCAGCCTGTTCTACGGCGACTATGACAAGCGCTACCTGAACTTTTACGCGTCGGGCTATAATGAAGCGGCGACCCCGGACTTCGTAACGCTGGACGGTTATGACGACTCGACCAAGCGCCAGAACACGATCCTCTCAGGCAATATCGTTTGGGAACCTGCGACCTGGGGCCTTGAGCACACCGTCATCCTCGGGGGCGAATATATCGACACGTCGAATGACAATGACCGCTTCAACGCCTTCTGGGACACGACCGCTGACGACAATGAAGTCTTCGATATCCGCCGTCCGCTCACCCTGCGTGGCGGGGTCGGCATCAACGCCGTCGGCCAACTGACGACCAATGACTACAGTGTCGACATCAATGACTTCACCAAGGCCGAAGTCGATGTCTTCTCCGCCTATATCCAGGATGAGGTCGAGATTTCCGACAAGCTGGATGTGATCCTCGGTCTGCGCTTCGACAGTTTCGACATCGAGGTGCTGAACGTCCTCGCCAATGAGACCCGCAGCCGCAAGGATGAGGAAGTCTCTCCGCGTCTTGGCCTCGTCTATAAACCTCAAGAGAACGTCTCTCTCTATGCGAGCTATAGCGAGACCTTCCTGCCGCGCAGCGGGGAGCAGTTCTCCGACATCAATGGCGATGCCAATCAGCTCGATCCTGATGAGTTCACCAATCTGGAAGCGGGCTTCAAATGGGACCTCACCGGCGGGGTCAGCCTGACCGCTGCCGTGTTCGAGATCGAACAGCGCTCACCCCAGGTCGCTGACAATGACCCGTCAACGCTTGAAGTCATCGAGTCCGAAACGCAGGGCTTTGAGGTTCAGGTGCAGGGCGAGGTCAGCGATCGCTGGTTCATCTCGGCGGGATATTCCTATCTCGACGGCGAGATCGTCAACCGTACCGGCCCGACCGGTAATCGCCCTCGTGAGTTGCCGGAACACATGGCCTCGCTCTGGAACACCTATCGCCTGACAGACCGTTTCGGCATCGGCCTCGGCGTGACCTATCAGGACGAAAGCTTCATCGACAATGGCAACACGGCGATCCTGCCGGCCTATACGCGCGTCGATGCGGCGGCGTTCTACGACGTTTCAGACGCCGTCCGCGTCCAGCTCAACATCGAGAACGCCACCGATGAGCTCTACTTCCCGAACGCGCACGCGACCCATCAGGCAAGCGTCGGCGCACCGCTCAATGCCAAGCTGACGATCAGCGGCCGCTTCTAGGCGGGCGGACGTCTGGCGCTAGTCTAGCCCAAGCTGGGCGACTAGCGCCTCATGACATCCCGGCACAAAGTGAAACGCGTCCCAGCCATGCTGGCGGGCGGCTTCGACGCGCCATGCCCGAGCGCGTCCTCGATATGCGCGAAATAGGCAAGGTCAGGCTTGGCGAGGCGCATCCGGCCTGCCGCGAACACGGTATGCATATGCTCACCGAAGCCCTGCGCCTCGATCCAGTCGGCGCGGTACACCTCATTATTGGTCGCGATCACATTGGTGATTCCGGCGGCGCGCGCCTGCTGGACGATCGCCAGCGTCTTCTCGTCGGGAATGTGGTCCTTATCGAACCAGTAGTCGATAACCTCACCCGCCCGGTGCGGCACGCCGTGCTCTGCGGCCCAGTCGCCGACAAGCTCGTGCAAATCCGCTTCGCCCACCATGGCCCGCTGGAACCGGCCAGAGAAGAGATAGCTCGCCAGCGAGTCGATCGGCAGGCCCGTATCCTGTTCAAACGTCGTCATCCATTTGAAGACGCCGTTCTGGACATTGGCATTCAGGACGCCGTCAAAGTCCCAGGCGATGAGTTTGTAGTGTGGCATGACGCGCTGTTAGCGTGAGTGTCATCATGCCTCAAGCGTTCTTCCTAGTGTGGTAGCTGTCATTGTATCGGACGCGCATTGCGTCCGGTTTCGCGCTGCCTCCTCCACAACGTTGATCGAACGATAATGACGATTAGGAAATACAACGACATTGCAACTGTGGGCAAAAGCAGGGCGTCGGCTTGGGCCTTGTTTAGTTCTCCGATCGGCTTCAGCTGAAGAAGTGTTGTATTCGCGAATTGTGGTGCGGCCAAAAGTGCCGATATGCCGAGGACTAGCCCGGGAACCCAAGTCGCAGTTTCCTGCAGCTTTCGAAGGCTCCCAATGGATTTATCAATGGTGTCTGTATTGCTATTTATCGAAGCTTGATATTTTTCAGTCGCCCTTGAGTCGAGCAAGAATGTTTTTCGACTTATTTCGCGTTGAACATCTCTATAGATTTCGTGAGTTCTCTGTATGCGGTCAAACACCTGAAATACATAGCGACGATAAAATTCGTCGTAGGGCTGCCATTTTGTGAAACGTCTGATGCGAAGATCTACCATCCGCTCCTTGAACGGCTTGACATAGTAAGATGAACTTTCCAGCCGCGGAATCAAACCACCAGGAACTAGACGATTTATCTCTTCCAAACGTTCGTTTGCTTGGCGTACATCCAGTTTATGGCCTTGCTGATTGAGATGAAACCAAAGATGCCGTAGGTCTCTCTCAGCTCTTTTGATGTCCGGCTCATCGAGGCCGTTGTCAAAATCTATCAATGCAGACGCTTTTAACTCGCCCAGAACATTTATCCTTCGGATTAGCCTGCCGAGCTGGTGTCGATTTCTCGTAGCATCGATAATATAATTGCACTCGAACGTTCTTGTGCCATCTGGACTTGGTGGGATACTCGCGAAGAACGTGTGGCCGTCCAACATAGCGCACATAATCAGTTCAGAGACTGAGTCTGACAGTTTCGCGCCAGCAGACTCTATAAATTGTTGAAGATCCTTCTCATGCTCTCTTACACCGAGCCAATTCCAAATATCTTCATGAAGGTGCTGCTCAGTCTCCGGGTCTAGGAGATGAGCCGAAATTTTTTGCTTTGTAGAACTCTGAGGATCGTTGTCAGGTGTCGATTTCGGGCGCTTTACCGAGTGCACCACAAAGCCATTATAGCCTTCTGAGAGCCGGATAGAACTGCTATGGCTTGATCTATCGCTAGGAATGGCGACCCTTCGCACGTCCAGACGTCATCAAAGAGCCAGTCCCAAGCGGCTAGCTCGGCGCGTTTCTTATCTAGTTCGTTTTCAACTTCATTTGGGTTCGGAATCTTGATGCCGATGGCCCGCGCGAAATCTACTAGGCGGCTAAAATCTTCACTCAGATTGTCGATCAAGAAAGTGAGTGCAAACGTATCTGTATAATAGTCGATCCTTACCCTGAAGCGGCACAGAGTTTCCTGCCCAACAAATGTGGCATCGAAAGTTTGAGAGTTGGGATATGCGTCCCTGAGCCTCTTGATTACGCTGGGTTTGTCAATTTTCTTAAGAAATGGCTCCAAAGCATCATAGAGCCTCGAGTAGAATTCCTCCACTGCGTCAGTCTGCTTTTCTCTTTGCTCTTTCGGATTTGATGTTAAGCGAAATGCAAACAAGCAATGTCTGGCTAATCCAGGGGCCTTGAAATCAGATGCTGGTCTCAGCGCTGAAATGCGAGCAATTCGCTTGAGCGGAGTATCGTTGTGCTGTGTGCTTTCGTTCGTCTCACTGATAATCATACTTTGCCCCCTCAACTTCGATGAAATTTATTACAGAGCTCACAGGGCTTCGCAACTTAAGGCTTAGAGCTGTATTGTCAGATCGCCGCTCCCGTCACCCCCGCGCTATCCTGCCGCGCGTCAGGATGCACGCCTGTTCATTGTCCTGACATCAAACTATGCTCGCCAGAGATTTGCTGCGCTTAGGAGTGCTCCGATGGAACTAGACGCCCTGATCCTGTCCCGGCTCCAGTTCGCATTTGTGATTGCGTTCCACATCATCTTCCCGGCCTTCACGATCGGCCTCGCAGCCTTCCTGGCTGTCTGTGAGGGCCTGTGGCTCTGGACCAAGCGGGACGTCTTCAAACGTCTTTACCTGCACTGGATCAAGATATTCGCGCTCGCCTTCGCCATGGGCGTCGTTTCCGGCGTCGTCATGTCCTATCAGTTCGGCACGAACTGGTCGGTGTTCGCCGACAAGACCGGCAGCGTGATCGGCCCGCTGCTCGGCTATGAAGTGCTCACCGCCTTCTTCCTTGAAGCGACTTTCCTCGGTGTGATGCTGTTCGGCTGGAAGCGGGTGGGCAACAAGCTCCACTTCATCGCGACCTGCGCCGTTGCGATCGGCACGACGATTTCGGCCTTCTGGATCCTCTCGGCGAATAGCTGGATGCAGACGCCCGCAGGCTTCGCCATCGATGCAGAGACCGGCAATTTCTACGCGACGAACTTCTGGGACGTCGTCTTCAATCCAAGCTTCCCGTCGCGCTATGTCCACATGATGCTGGCAGCCTTCATCACGACGGCTGCGGTCATTCTTGCAGCAGGCGCCTGGCAGGTTGTCCGCCACCATGAGGAAGAGCCGACACGCTGGCAGATGCGCATGGCCGTCGGCACGCTGGCCGTCCTGATGCCGCTGCAGATCTGGGCAGGTCACTGGTCGGGCGAAGTCGCCCATGAGTATCAGCCTGCAAAGGTCGCCGCGATTGAAGGCTGGTGGGAGACGAGCGAGATCCAGCCCACCATTCTCTTCGGTATTCCGGATGAAGAGAATGAGCGCAACATCGCCGAGATCGCCATTCCGGGTACCAGCCCATACCTTTTCCCCAATGCCGAGGGAGAGCTGAAAGGCCTCGACGCCTTCGCCGAGGAAGACCGCCCGCCAGTATTCATCGTCTTTTGGGCGTTTCGCATCATGGTCGGCGCAGGCATGGTCATGCTCGCGCTCGGTATCTGGGGGTGCGTGCTCTGGTGGCGCAAACGTATCGACAAGCCCGGCCTCTTTCACCTTCTTGCCATACCGGGGGGCGCGCTTGGCTTCGTTGCCGTGATCACGGGCTGGGTCGTCGCCGAAGTTGGTCGCCAGCCTTTCACGGTCTATGGTCAGCTACGAACCGAAGACAGTCTTGCACCGGTCTCGACCGGACAGGTCGCCACGTCGCTGATCATCTTCATGGTTGTCTATGCGATCATCTTTACCGCAGGCACCATCTATATGGCGCGCATTGCGACACGCGGCTTCCAGGACGATGCGCCAGAGCCGCCAGAGCGCGAGCACCGCGCACCGGGCACGCCGCTTGGCGCAGTGGACGACCCTGCTGAAACCGGCCCGCACGGCCGCAAGCCGGCTGAATAGAGAGAGGGCAGGGCGATGGAACTTGATCTTCCACTGATCTGGGGCTTGCTGATCGCGACGGCGGTCATGCTCTACGTGCTTCTGGATGGCATGGACCTTGGCATCGGCATTCTGACGGGCTTTGCCAAGAGCGATGACGAACGCAATCTGATGACGGCCACGATTGAACCCGTCTGGGACGGGAATGAGACCTGGCTGATCCTTGGTGGCGGCGGCCTCTTCGCGGCCTTTCCGCTCGCCTATGCCATCCTGATGCCGGCCTTTTACCTGCCTGTCCTGCTCATGCTGGCGGCGCTGATCTTTCGCGGGGTTGCCTTTGAATTCCGGCACAAGGCGGTGCGCAGACCGACGAAGCTTTTCTGGAACGGGGCCTTCTTCTATGGCTCGCTGACCGCTGCGCTGGCGCAAGGCCTTATACTTGGCGGTTTTATCCAGGGCGTCACGGTTGAGGGGCGCAGCTTTGCTGGCGGCGCGCTGGACTGGCTGACCCCATTCTCGGTGCTGGTCGCCGTGTCCGTTGCGATCGGCTACGTCCTGCTCGGCGCTTGCTGGCTGGTGCTCAAGACAGAAGGAGAGGTCCAGCGCCGCGCCCGCAACCGCGGCAAGATCGCGCTTGTCGGGGTTGCGGTCTGCTTCGCTGCCGTCAGCCTCGCGACGCTCTCCATTGATCCACGCGTGACAGAGCGCTGGGGCTTCTCCATGACAGAGATAGAGTTCGGCAAGCTCCTGCCGCTCTCGCCAATTCCCCTCATCGGCCTTGTCCTGACGGCGTTGGTCTGGCGCGATCTCACAGGAAAAGTCTCAGCGCCAGACTGGCGCCCCTACGTTCTGTCGGCGGGCATCTTCCTGTCAGGTTATCTCGGTCTCGCTGTCAGCCTGTTTCCGAATATCGTGCCGTTCGAAGTCGATATCTGGCAGGCTGCTGCCCGCGATAACGCTCTGATGCTTATGTTCGTCGGCGCGGCGGTGATGCTGCCGGTCATCCTGATTTATACTGGCTACGTCTACTCGCTCTTCTGGGGCAAGGTGGATCCGGACGAGGCCTATCATGACTGACCTGATAGAGCCTCAAGGCCCCGATGAGACGGGCGGCTCCGCCGGCCCGCTCTGGAAACGGCTCGCCTGGTTCTGGGGCATCGGTTGCAGCGACCGCCTACATACTGCGCGGCTTTCTCTTCATCGGTTGAGTGGTCACTCTCGGCGGGGTTGAACCGACTTGACCCCACCGGGCGCTGCGGCCACGCTTTCAGGCACCATCAACCGACCGATTCCCATTGGAAAGGAGCGCCAAATGGCTGCGAAATTTGAACTCTACAAAGACAATGCGGGCGAATTCCGCTTTCGGCTCAAAGCCGGCAATGGCGAGAACATTCTTGCGAGCGAAGGCTACAAGGCCAAGTCGAGCGCAGAGAACGGGATCGAGTCCGTAAAGAAGAATGCCAGCGATGACGCGCGCTATGAGAAGAAAGAGACCGCGTCCGGCAAGCACATGTTCAATCTGAAATCCACCAACGGCCAGGTCGTCGGGACGTCGCAGTCCTATGAGAGCGCGTCAGGCCGCGACAATGGCATCGAGTCGGTCAAGAAGAACGCGCCAGACGCCCGCGTCGAAGACCTGACCGCCTAGGGCTTTTCAGTTTTCGGAACACCTTGAGGGGCGCGCGCAGGTTTCATTCAGGTGCTGGAGAAGCAGGACTGTCTTGGCATCGGTGATCTCGCCGGTCGCGATGCGGTCATAGGCGTCATTGAAGGCAAGCTCGACCACTTCGATGTCCTCACCCTCATCCTTGGCGCCGCCCCCGCTCGCGACCTTGTCTGAGGGCTGGTAGGTCGCCGTATAGCACCAGACGCGCTCCCCAAAGCTGGCCGGGCTTGCATACATCGCTGTCACCAGCTGCAGGTCGTGCACCTGATAGCCGAGCTCTTCCATCGCTTCACGGCGCGTTGCTTCTTTTGGGTCTTCATCCTCGATGACACCGGCGCAGGCCTCCCACATCGGTTCTTCATCGCCTTTCAGGAAAACGGGCAGGCGTAGCTGGCGGATGAGAAGGACTGTGCCGCGTGCGCGGTCATAGGGAAGCACGGCGCATGCATCCGGCCGGTTATAGACCTCGCGGGTCAGACGTTCCCGGCGTCCGTCGCGGCGCTCATAGTCAATCGTATGCTTGACCAGCGGGACCCAGTCATCAGCGAGCACATCGCTGGAGACAAGGGTCACGCGGTCCTTGAGCGATTTGACGCTCATGCGAAGCGTGGGGCGATCTTCAGTCCTTTGACCCAGCCAAGCTTCTCATAGATCAGCAGCATGGTGCCGTTATAGTCGACGATCCGGTTCCAGATGCCCTTGCGCGGACGGTGGAGCGCCGAGACAGGCTCGTCATGGTGATGATCGTGGAAGGCCTCGCCGCCGGTCAGCAGCGCCATGGCATGGTCAGCCCAGGCCGGAGTCTTGAGGTGACCAAGAACATTGATGCCATAGGTGGTCGCGTGAAACTGGATCGCGCGGCCAATGACGACGCTGGCATGGATGATGCCGGTCAGGACCAGCGAGCCGCCAGCTGCCCAGACGATGAGATAGATAATCGCCGGAATGAGGAGGTGGATGACCAGAGAGATCGAATTGTAGAAGCCGTCCATCCAGACAATGACCGGGTGGTTCTTCAGCCAGATTGGCATCGGGCGCATGGTGTCCTTCGGGTCGCGGAACAGGATCCAGCCAACCCAGGCCCAGCGCTTGCTCTCGAACGGGTTATGCGGGTCGCCTGGGCCATCAGCAAAGCGGTGATGCTGGGAGTGATAGTTCACCCAGTCCTTCACATTGCCCTGCATGGCGATCATCAGATTGACCATGGTCAGGACCTGCGCCGGCCAGGCCAGTTCGCCGGCCCGGTGCTGCATGATCCGGTGAAGTGGGCCAATGCCTGCGTTGCAGACGAAAATCGTGAAGGCGATGACGCCCAGCGAAAGCGGAAGATACCAGAGCTTGAGTTCGATCTGCGTCAAAGCAAATCCCAGCGCCACCATCGTGGTCAGCAGCGCGATACCGAGTGCCGGATAGATGAAGGCCGAAAACAGGCTCGGCATATCGATTGTCTTCCAGGATTTTGGAATGGCAAGCGAACGTGGGATTTTGGTCATTCATTACTCCGGGGTCGGCAGGCGATCACGTGCAGTCTGCACCAGACTGCCTGACACGATGTTAAGAACCAATCGCACTTTCGCAAAGGAAAAATCGCGGCGAATTACTGCATTGCAATCTATGCTTGCCCGCACCGTCAGAAACACCACCAGTACACCGTCACTGCACCGTGTTTTTGGCGCTTTTCCACGGGACCGGCACCAGACTTTGCGACCGGATTCGACGCCGATTTGCAGAAACCCAGCTTCTTGCGAATCAGACTGACACGACCCGGCCGGGGTTCATGATACCGAGCGGATCAAGCGCCAGCTTGATCGCCCGCATCGTCTCTGTCGCCGCTTTCGGCCTGATCCCGGCGAGCTCATCACGCTTCAACCGGCCAACCCCATGTTCGGCGCTGATCGACCCGCCAAACTTCATCGCATGTGCATGAACGATGCGAGTGACTTCTTCAGCATTGTCGGAAAGTGCTGAGTTTTCAGGGTTCTTGGGGGCGCAGGCTGAATAGTGGAGGTTACCGTCACCCACGTGGCCAAAGGCTACGATCTCTGCCTCTGGGACCAGCTTCTGGATCGCTTCTTCAGTTGCGGTGAGGAAGTCCGGAATGGCTGAAACCGGAACGGACACATCATGGTTGAGCGCCGTGCCGTAAGCGCGCTTGGACAGGGGGATCGTTTCGCGGATGTGCCAGAAGCTGGCGGCCTGCTGGCCGCTCTCTGCGATAAGGACGTTTGCGGCAAGCTCGCGCTCCATCCCGTCGGCGAGGGCCGCCATCAGCGTCTCTCGCGCCTGATCTTCCCGCGACATCGAAACCTCAACGAGGACCCTCCAGGGCAGGTCGGACGGGGCCGGATCGCGGGTGTCGGGCACATCGGCCTTCACCATCTCGATGGCGTTGGCCGGGATAATCTCAAAGCTGGTCACCGTGTCGCCGGCATGGTCGCGCACCAGCGCCAGAAGATCGACGACATTGGCAGGTGTCTCGCACGTCACCCAAGCAGTCGCCTTTGAAACCTTTGGAAAAAGTTTGAGTGTCGCAGCCGTAATGAGGCCAAGCGTGCCCTCGGCCCCCGCGAAAAGATGCTTCAGATCATAGCCGGTATTGTTCTTCCGAAGGCCGGACAGCCCATCCCAGATTTCACCCGAGGGCAGGACAACTTCGAGCCCCAGAATAAGATCACGCATCATGCCATAGCGAAGCACGGCGACACCGCCTGCATTGGTCGAGATGAGCCCGCCAATGCTCGCCTGACCTTCCGAGCCAAGCGACAGCGGAAAGAAGCGGCCAGCCTCTTCGGCGGCCTGCTGCGCGCTCACCAGCGTCGCGCCAGCGTCGATGGTCATGGAATTGTTGCGGGTATCGACGCCGCGAAGCTTCGTCATCCGGCGCATCGAGACGGTGATCTCGCCATGCGGCGTGCCGCCATCGACGAGGCCCGTATTGCCGCCCTGAGGCACCAGCGCAACGCGATGTTCGGCGCAGAGCTTGACGAGGCCCGCGGCCTCCTCAGTGGACGCAGGCATCGCCAGAAATGGCGTCTCGCCCTTATTGGTGCCGCGCCATGGCGAGGCGACCTCTTCAAGCTTGTCTGGTTCTTCGCTCCAGCCAGACGGGCCAAGCAAAGCCTTGGCAGCGGCGAGAAATTCTTGGTTCGGGCGGTTCATGAGCGACGCTCCATCATGGTCGCAATGGTTGGGTCTCCGCCCGCTGCTTTCAAGGCCTGACCCGCCCGGGTGCGCGCCTCTTCGGGCTTGTACTGAGCGACCTTGGTGACCCCTTGGAGCCGTTGCGGCGTGAGTTTAAAGGTCACAATCGAGGTCAGCATCCGCTTCAGCTGGGGCCGGTCCATCGACGCAACCGTCCATGCGGGCTTTGGCGCAAGGCCCGCTTCAAACCGGGCCGACAGGTCTTCGAGAAACTGCTCGGCATCGTGCTCGTCACAGACACTCACAGTGCCTTCGGCCTCAACCGAAAGGTAGTTCCAGGTCGGTACCTGCTTCTCCATGCCGTACCAGTCGGGCGATATGTAATCATGAGGGCCGGAAAAGACGATCAGCGCCTGAAGGGTGTCGGTGATGCCCTGTGCGGTCGGGTTCGCCTTTGACAGGTGAAACCGCAGTGTCCCGTTTTCATCGGCCAGCACAGGCGTGTGAGCGGCGCAAGGGCGCCCTTCGTGAAGGCCGATAGCGAGAGCAAAAGGCCAGTCGCCAATGCGCTTCAGGAGGGTGGCGCGGTCTGTTTCGAGATAGGCGGGCGCTGGGTGCATCCTGCTTGTCTAGCCGCGATCAGCCGCGCGAACCAGCCGGTCATTGATCGCTGCGCCGAGACCGTGTTTGGGGATAGGTGCAACAGCGATGCGCTCATACGTCTCGTCGAGCTGGCGCATCATGGAGAAGAGGTTCGCGGTGGCCTCAATGAGACTCCCATCCGGTGACAGGTTCAGCGTTGCTTCGCCCGCGCCGAAGCCCAGAAAGGCTTCGCCCGGTTCAGGCGTCTCCACGTTTAGCCGCAGGCGCGCATTGGGTGCATAGTGGCGAAGGAGCTGGCCTGGGGATGTCGGCTTGTCGGCGCTGCCACCCATCTCAAGGCCTGGCCAAATCTCTTCGATAGCTTCTGGCAGGACAGTGCCCTGACGCAGAAGGACAGTCGTCTCGCCGCGTGCATCGACAACGGTCGATTCGATGCCCTCGCTGCAAGGTCCTCCGTCAAGAATGAGGTCGACCTTGTCTCCCATGTCGCCTGACACATGCTGTGCCGTCGTTGGACTGATACGACCAGACGGGTTGGCGGAAGGCGCCACTAGCGGGCCGCCGAAAGCCTCCAGAAGTGCGCGCGCAGCTGAATGGGCAGGCACACGCAGGGCTAGCGTATCGAGACCGGCGCGAGCGAGCGAACAGACTGTCGTGGTATCGATGGCATCCACTACAAAGGTGAGCGGGCCCGGCCAGAATTTGGCGGCAAGCTCACGTGCTTTGTCCGAAAAACGCCCTTGCGCAAATGCCGCCTCTGCAGAGGCGCAATGCGCGATCAGCGGGTTGAAGGCTGGCCGGCCCTTGGCTGCATAGAGGCGCGCGACAGCATCAGCATTCGAGGCATCCGCCGCCAGGCCATAGACCGTCTCTGTCGGCATAGCGACGAGGCCGCCCTCCTTCAGGAGGTGGGCAGCCCTGTTCAGCGCTGCAGGATCGGGTTTGAGGACTGGGGCCGTCATGGCTCAGTCGCCTAGCACTCAATCAGCCAGCAGGCGAGGCCACGACACGTACATCGATGCGGACGGTTTCGGAGACATAAGCGGCGCTCGCGTCAGAGGTCTGGCCGAGATCGAGCGGCGTGCGCTCCACCGTCGTCTCGCCCGTCATCACTGTTGAGGCTCCGTCTTCTTCAAGGGTGAAGGCGAATGGCACGGTGACCGACCCATCCTTGATCTGCAGTGTGGCATCGGCGCTGTAGAGCGTGCCGGTTTGCTGGAAGCGTGTCAGGTGGACGATCGCTTGCGGGAAGGATGACACCCCAAACCATTCGGACGACTTCAGGCTGTCTGTATAAAGCTTCTTCGGCGTCGTTGCCGACCCGGTGTTCACCGTGACGAGCACTTCCGACCCGGTAAGATTGTCCGCGTCAAAGTCGATATCGGCGTTCCAGTCGCTGAAGCTGCCCTCATAGGTCTGGCCCTCATGGGTGAAGGTGAAAGCGATCGAAGACTGGTCATAGTTGACGGTCCAGTTCGGCTCGATTGAGGTCTCGCTCACATCCGCAGGAGCGCCGCCCGAGCCATTTTCGCTTCCGCTGCTGGAAAAGAGCTGTGGGACGAAAGCAATGATCAGGAACAGGCCGATGGCCGCGCCGAAAGCTACGAGGAAGCCGCTGGGAGGCGGGCTTGGTTTGTCCGTCTTGCCGAAGAGGCCCGGCAGCATGCGTTTCAGAACGCCTTCTTCAGGCCCGAACTCATGCTTCAATGCGCCGCCGACATGCAAGGCAAGAAGCGCGAAAGCGACATAGGCCAGCTTGGAGTGGATGTTTGAGATAATCGCGTAAGCTGTTTCGTTCTTGAGGAAGCCGACGCCGGGGATGTCCGGCCAGCTTACAAGGCCGAAAATCACTGTCGGAATGTCGAAATCGTAGGAGATGGAAACAGTGAGCCAGCCGGTCAGCGGCATGATGACCATCAGGACATAGAAGCCGATATGGACTGCATGGCTTGCCTTTGTTTCCCAGGGTTTCATTCCCTCGGGCAGGGAAGGCGGCGGGTTCATCATACGCCAGATGATCCGCGCGACCGTCAGGACCAGGATCGTGATCCCGACCGATTTGTGGAACTGGAACCAGGATTCCTTGCCATCCATGTTCCAGCCAAGCCAGATCATGAACAGTATGCCGAACGCGATCGCCCAGTGAAGGGCGATCGCAACGGCGGAGTAGCGCGGTGACCGTGTCATAAGAGACTAGTTGCCGTCTGTTTCGGCATCCGTCTCTGCGGCTTCTTGTTGCAGGAATTCGCCCGAGAACTCGACGATGACTTCATCAGAGATCATGCCCTGAAGCGCGTCCTGACCGAACTCCGAGCGGTTGATCGTCGTCACCGCGTCGAAACCGATGATGTCGCGGGTGCCGAACCAAGGTACATTGGCGACACCATTGAAGGTGACGTCGAGGGTCACTGGCTGGGTCTGACCGAGGAAGGTGAGATCGCCGGTGACCGTGCCCGTCGTGTCGCCTGTGCGGGTCACTTCGGTGGAGGTGAAGGTGATTTGCGGATAGGCGCCCGCATTCATGAAGCCTTCGTCCTGCGCCAGAGCTTCTGTCCAGCTGTCATGCGGGCTGTCTGGATGGCCGGCCTTGTAGTCGCCCGGATAATTCACCCAGACTGATGTGGGGTCGATGGTGAAATCGAGGCTGGAGCTTGCAGGGTCACCAGCATTGAAATCAAGCGTGCCATCGAAGCTCGTGAAGCTGAGCGTGTATTCCGACAAGCCGTTATGCATGACCGTTGCGGTCAGGAAGGCGTGTGTCGGTTCGATGGAATAGATCGCCGTGGCGACGTCCGCCAACGGGCCTTCGCCAGCCGCAGCGCCGGTATCGGCCTCCACGGTTTCGGTCGTGTCAGTCTCGACGGCGCCAGACGTATCGGTGTCGGCGCCCGAACATGCGGCCAGAACCAAAAGGCCCGAGGCGGCAAGAATAGTCGTTATGAGTTTCATCTTTGTCAGCCCTTTGAATCTATTGATTTATTCGCTCTGCATGAATTCGCCGGAGAACTCGATCCGGACATCGTTCGAGATGATGCCCTGGAGTGCGTCCATGCCGAATTCGGTGCGGTCGATCATTGTGGAAGCGGTAAAGCCGATCGTGTCGCGCTCACCCATCCACGGCATGTTCGCAACGCCGTTATAGGTCACATCGAGCGTGACGGGGCGCGTTTCACCGCGAAAGCTCAGATCGCCCGTTACCGTGCCAGTATATTCGCCTGTCATTTCAGCGCTGGTCGAGGTGAAGGTGATTTCGCCATACTCGTCGGCCTGAAGAAATCGGTCATCATTGGCGAGGGCTTCGTTCCAGCTCTCAAAGTCGCTGTCCGGATGGCCGGCCTTGTAGTCGGCAGGATAGTTGCTCTCGAGCGCGGCCGGATTGATGGTCAGGTTCAGGGTCGATGTGGTGGGTTCTTCAGGATTGAAGTCGAGCGTTGCGTCGAAATCGGTGAAGTAGACCGTGTAGGTCGAAATACCGTTATGGGTGACGTTGAACGTCAGGAAGGAGTGGTTTGGATCGAGCTGGTAGGTGGCGTCGGCAACACCATCCAGGGTTTGTTCTGCCAGAACAGGTGCAGCTGCAAGAGCTGCAACCACTGCTGTTGTTACGATACGGCGCATGGACGGACCTCCTCATACATGGTCAAGAATGCTTGGCGTAAGGATATACTAGCCGTTCAACCTGACCAGTCCGGCTTTAGACCTTGTAGAGAATAGTACTTATCCGGGAGATGCATCATATGAGCTATCGGGCACCCGTCGAGGACATGGCTTTCGCGTTGAGACAGCTTGCCGGCATCGGCCGGTTGTCTGGTTCCCATTTCGAAACGTTCGATGACGAGCTGATCGATCCGATCCTCGAAGAAGCAGGAAAGCTAGCCAGTGACGTGCTGGCGCCGCTGAACCAGACAGGCGATGAGCAGGGCGCCCAGCTGACCGGCGACGGTGTCGTCGCGCCGCACGGCTTTGCCGAGGCTTACCGCCAGTTCGCAGAAGGTGGCTGGATGGGGCTTGCTGCACCCGTCGAATGGGGCGGCCAGGGCTTGCCGCGCACCCTGTCGAATGCGGTGCTCGAAATGCTGCATGGGTCAAATATGAGCTTCGGTCTCTGCCCGATGCTGAGCGCGGGTGCGATCGAGGCGCTGCTGGCGCATGGCGGAGAGGCAGAGAAGAAGAAGTATCTGCCCAAGCTGATCTCAGGCGAATGGACGGGGACGATGAACCTGACAGAGCCACAGGCAGGTTCTGATGTCGGTGCGCTCAAGACCAAGGCCGTGCCGCAGGAGGATGGCTCCTACAGGATCTCCGGCCAGAAGATCTATATTACCTGGGGCGACCACGACATGACGGATAATATCATCCATCTTGTCCTTGCCCGCCTGCCGGATGCGCCTGAAGGATCGCGCGGTATCTCGCTTTTCGTTGTGCCGAAGGTTCTGGTGAACGAAGATGGCTCACTGGGTGAGCGCAACGGCGTCCAGTGTATCGGGCTTGAGAAGAAGATCGGCATTCATGCGAGCCCCACCTGTGTCATGGAATATGACGGCGCGACCGGCTGGCTTGTCGGTGAGGAGAATAAGGGCCTTGCCTGCATGTTCACGATGATGAATGCCGCCCGCCTCAATGTCGGCCTCGAGGGGGTCGGCGTTTCAGAAGCTGCGTACCAGACCGCCTATGCGTATGCGAATGAGCGCAAGCAGGGCAAGGTGGACGGCGTCGACGGGCCCGCACCTATCCTGCACCATGCTGACATTCGCCGCACACTTACGACAATGCGGGCCCATACGATGGCGGCGCGCGCGATCTGCTATGCTTGCGGTGTGGCGGCTGACCTTTCGGATGCCGCAGAAGACGAAGCGACCCGTGAGGCTGCGCGCCTGCGCGAAGAACTGCTGACGCCCATCGCAAAGGCCTGGTCGACCGATACCGGGGTGGAGATAGCGAGCCTTGGCGTGCAGATCCATGGCGGCATGGGCTTCATGAATGAGACGCTGGCTGCCCAGCTTTACCGAGATGCGCGGATCGCCCCGATCTATGAAGGTACGAACGGCATTCAGGCCATCGACCTTGTCGGGCGCAAACTGTCCATGGCGGGCGGGCGCGCGATGAGTGACATGATCGACGAGGTGCGGGAAACCGCACGCGCGGCGCGTGAGACGAATGACCCGCAACTGGGGCAGATCGCCGACAGGCTGGTTGCGGCAGCTGATGCGCTCAGCGAGGCGACCGACTGGATGAAAGCCGCCATGAAGGATGAGCGCGAGAAAGGCCTCTCTGGTGCGACGGCCTATCTTGAGCTTGCCGGCGATGTCATCGGTGGTCACTTCCTGACCAAGGGCGCCCTGTCGGCGCGGGCGGATAATTCGGCTCTGCGCGGGCGGATGACGGCGCTTGCAGGTTTCTTCGCCGAGACGTCACTGGCTGAAGCGCCAGGGCGCGTTTCAGGCATCACACGGGGCGGCGACAGCTTCCTTGCCGAGAGTGAGGCCCTGTTCGGGCTGAGCTAGTGCCTGGCAAAGTGCGATGAACTGGGGCTTCCCGCAGGATTGGCGCGGACAAGCTCAATCGGTTTCGGGCCTTCCTGCAGGCCAAGCATCTCCGGCGTGAAGCCGAATGGCAGCTCGTTCACGGCGACGATGAAGCACTGCTCCATGAAGCGTTTTGCGTCAGGGAGCGTGAACAGCGCATAGTCCCGGTGGTTCTCGTGATCAGCGACGGGGACGTTCTTGAACAGGTACCGGAAAGTGCGTTCCCACTTCTCAGTGTCTTCGAACTCAATAGCGCCAAGGACGCCGTGCGGGCACTCATGGCTGCCAGTGGTGCGCACGCGAATGACCGGCATGAAGCCGTTCTTCTCGAACACGTTGAGGTGCCAGGAATTGAGTTTGGAGTAGCGGCCCTCGGTGAACTGCTGGAGGTCAGACTCCAGACGTTCGCGCTTCAAGTCCTGCGTCGCCGTCTTGAGCTCGCGTTCCATCAGCCGTTTCAGCCGACCATTGAGGTCTTCCTGCAGCTTGATGAGCGGCTGCATGGCTTCGATCAGCGGGGCGAACTCCTCTTCCTGACGCGCCTGCCATTCCTGACGTTTGCGAGCGTCTTTCTTCGCGGTGGATTCCCTGAAGAAGAGGAGCTTGAGGACAATGAGACCGAGGATGGCGCCGCCGGTCCAGACCAGCCATTCCGGGACCTCCTGCCCGCCGATGGAGTACGCTCTCGCCAAGATGAGGTGTGACAGGTCCATTTCTGCGAACATCGATTTATCCCCCTGATATACCCGAAACTGTAGCCGTTATTGCGGCTTGCGCCGGACATGTACAGACTGGAAGAGGCGATCACCGAACCGGCGCCGTCTGGTCTGCACGGGCCTGCGGCGGACATGAC
>LWDU01031766.1_pt1 | contig 46565 bp, 39 predicted proteins | sample 727161 | NCBI WGS metagenome assembly LWDU01 (sample SAMN04566230, study PRJNA314399) | hydrothermal vent metagenome | isolation source: deep sea hydrothermal plume seawater | place: Mexico: Gulf of California, Guaymas Basin | collected 2004-07-11
GCCTGGAAGCGGAGATTCGACGTGCTAAGCAGGGATAATCGGGAAGAAAGGGGCTTGGAGACAGACCCCCTAATTCAACATCTCAGGGAAATACTGGCAAGAAGAGAGTCTGAAATCGACGAATTGGAAGAGAAGATCCGCACCACCTCAGCAGAGATCCAGAAAACCCCTCCTTCGGTGGCAAGTGTAACTGAGGCGTTAATGATGGCCGAAAAGGATTTTGAAAATATGGCAATCCTCCCGGGTGCTTGGAAATCTGCAAAGAAGTCGATTTACAGAGATCCATTGCGTGTTTATAATACTCTCAAAACGATGGCCAAGGAGGCTGTTTTGTGGCAGAGTGAGCAGGAGGGGAGTGGCCCATTCGAGGATCGAATTAGGCATCTGTTGGACATTGCTGATAATGACTCCACAGACAGACATTGGAATACTGGAGGTATATCTGAAAGGATGAACAAACATGTCAAGCTGGGGGTCGGTCACGACCCAAAGAACACACTGAGAATATACTACGACATCACAAAAAATGATGGTATAAGGGTAGGGTATTGTGGAGAGCACCCCTGAACTCTCCAATGACAGGGGCCATCATAATGGGTCTGTAGGTATATACCAGAATTACGTATACGTCACAATGCAACCGTGGTACTCGGGGGCATCATAATCCCTACCCTCTGACTCAGGGATGAAAGAGGAAAGCCGCACCGAGAACCGCGTAAGCGCCAAGCAGCATCGCACCCTCCAACCAATTCGACTTGCCATCCGCAGCGATCAGATTGACTATCATCACCGCCATGAAAACAGCCACGGTCTCGAGCACCCCGAACTCGAACGTCAGAGGCACACCAAGCGCCCAAGCTATGACCACCATCAGCGGGGCGACGAACACCGCGATCTGCGTCGAGGAGCCCATCGAAATCGCGAAAGAGAGATCCATCTTGTTTTTGGCAGCGACAGAAACGGCGGTGAAATGTTCAGCAGCATTACCGAAAAGCGGCAGCAGAATCACCCCGATGAAGAGGTGTGGTAGTCCGGTCTTCTCCGCTGCTTTCTCGACTGAACCGACGAGAATCTCGGCCATCCAGGAGACGAATATCGTCGCCAGAATCAGCAGAATCATCGCATCTTTCTTGCTCGTCGTCGGCTCCTCATCATGCCCACCCTCAGTCGCGAAAAGATGCGAATGAGTCTTGAATTGAAACAGCAGGAACAAAACGTACAGAACCAGTAGAACGAGAGCTGCGATATGGCTGAGGTTCTCGACTCCAGAAGCGCCTTCAGACCCTCCAACCGCAGAGTGGAACACCGTTGGAACGACCAGAACCATGACCGCGAGTAGGAGAAGCGAGCCGTTTGCGGAGACCTGGGTTTCGGAGAATGACTGTTCTGCGTAGTGGATTCCGCCCCAGACGAAGGCGAGCCCCATCACCAACAGCAGATTTCCGAGGATACTGCCGATCAGACTGGCCTGCACCAAGTGAACCATCGTCTTCGATGTCTCGAGTCCCGCTTCGGTGCCGGAAGTGATGCCTTCGTATGCTGCGATTATTGCAAATAAAGCGATGATCAATTCGGCGGCGTTGCCGAAAGTGGCGTTGAGGAGGCCGCCGAGGGAGTCAGAGGTTTGCAAGGCGATTTCCTCGGTTGCGCGTCCCATCAGGAAAGCGAGCGGCATGATCGCCACCATCGAGGCGAAGAATGCGGCTGTGGAGTCGTTTGCGATGTAGGCGAAATACCAGGTCAATGGTACTGCGATGAGCATCAGATTGAGTTTTGTCGTGCGCGGGTCGATCGCTTTGAGGATGCTTGCACTCGCGCTCATGCGTCTGTGCGAGTGCTGCGATGCGGTCAATGTTGCGCCTGCCTCTCGATGCGTTCATGGCTTCCTCCACTCGCCCAAGACTCGTGGAGAACACCTTCCGACTGTCTTTGACCGGCACCCCCGGCACTGGCAAGACCACCGTTGCGGCGCTGCTGGCAAAGGCTGGCTTCGGCATTATCAGCATCGAAGAATTGGCTGAATCGGCCGGCGCACTGGGCGAGGTCGACCCTGTCGACGATGCTCGTCCGGTCGATCTCGATGCACTTTTTGACTCACTGACTGAATCATGGAAGTCGGCTCCTGCCTCGCCGATGATAATCGATGGACACCTTTCGCACCACCTCCCCGCTGACGCTGTCGTGGTGCTCCGCTGCTCCCCAGAAATCCTCCGCGTACGCCTGAGCGAGCGTGGTTATTCATCATCAAAAATTGAAGCGAATGTCGAGTGGGAATTGCTTGGCGGTGCGTGGAACGAGCGTGAAGGTGAAGCGCCGTGGGCGGAGTTCGACACTACCGATGCGAGTGGGGAATCGGTAGTCGCAGCGATTCAAGCGTGGGTTGCAGATGGCTTCAAACCGGCCGACCCTGAGGCCGTGCTGGACTGGATTGCAAGGATGGATGAATGATGTTCGAGAAAATGCGCGATACCTGGACCAAGGCCGTTCAACCCATCGTCGTACGCCTAGGAGACCTCGATCCGAGTGTTCTGACCTGGGCTTCATTGGTGATTTCTCTCGCAGCGTTTTACCTGCTTGCCATCGCCTCTTTGGACAGCACCGGCTCGATGATGATCATCGGTGCTGTCATCCTCGTTTTGCTGGCTGGCGTATTCGATGCGCTCGACGGCGCTCTGGCTCGTCACCAAGGCACTGACGGACCGTATGGTGATTTCCTGGATCATACGATTGACCGCATCGTCGATGTCGGTCTGCTGATTGCCATCGGCTACAATGCTGCTTTCGTCATCGACCCGATGGCTGGTTGGGCTGCCGCTCTTCTGACCTTACTCGGCTCGTACATGGGGACTCAAGCTCAGTCGGTCGGCTTGGGTCGGCTGTATGGCGGATTCTCCCGCGCCGACCGTTTGGTCATCACCTTGGCAGGACTGCTCTGGGCTGCTTATCAGGCTGGCACTGGCGGTGCTGGAATCGATGTTTCTGGCATTCACCAATATGCAGAATGTGCGCTTCTTGGGAATACCGAACTCAATGGCATGACGCTGGCGTTGGCGGTCTCATTCTGGGGTGGAATCTACACTTTCTTGGTCAGATTCGCTGAGACCCGCAAGCGGCTTCTCGCCGATTGAAACAAACTCGCCGAAAACGGGCGGCAAAACTCACCCCCACAGCTGACCAAATTTCTCCCGAACAAAACGTGGAAACTGCCGTAACCAGCAGCAGTGCTGGGGCATCCCACACTATCACTCAGTCCATGAATCGAACTCATCGACCCAGCGGCAGGCCGTTTTCCTTTGGAAAACCTGTATGTCGCGGTCGAAGAGGAGGGGAATGATTATCCTTAGCCCGAGCCGCAGCGAGAGCGATGAAGCATCTTATCGATCGAGTTCTGGAACTACGGGAGGGGGAAGAATCGCCGGCTGCGCCGATCGTGACTGAGACTGATCCTGAACTCAAAACGCTGCTGAAATCCCTGCAACCCCGCATCCGTGTCTTCGGTTGTGGTGGCTGCGGCTCGAACACCGTGGCCCGTCTGGAATTGGAGGGGCTGTTCGATGGCGAGTACGTCAAGGGCATCGCCATCAACACCGACGCTCAGCATCTTCTGAGGGTGAGTGTCGACAGCAAGATGTTGATCGGTCGAAGCGCTCGGGGAATGGGCGCTGGCGGAGACCCCGAGAAGGGGGAGCAGGCTGCATTTGAATCCGAGAAGGCTCTCAAGAAAGAAGCTGAAGAATGCGACTTGGCCTTCATCACCGCGGGACTCGGCGGCGGCACAGGCACCGGTTCTGCTCACGTCATTGCGCGATTGGCTCGGGCTGCGAATGCTCTGACCATCGCTGTCGTGACCTATCCCTTCCTTTCTGAGGGCGCTCTACGTCGACAGAATGCGGAGTGGGGTCTGGAGCGACTGCGCGAGGTCTGTGATACTGTCATCGTGCTGCCGAACGAGCGGCTTCTCGAGATCGAGGGTGTTCGTGATCTGCCGCTCGATGCCGCCTTCCGCGTGGCTGATGAATTGCTCCTGCGCTCGATCTCAGGCGTCTCTGAGATGATTGCCAAGGAAGGCGTCGTCAATCTCGACTTCCAGGACCTGCGCTCGGTCATGGAGAATGGTGGTGGCGTGGCGATGATCGGGCTTGGCGAGTCTCGTGGCGAGAATTGTGCTGAGGCTGCGACCAATGAGGCTCTCGACTCACCTCTTCTGGACATCGACATCACCGATGCTCGCGGCGCTCTCATCAATGTCGTCGGCGGACCTACAATGACTCTGGGCGATGCCGAGCATTGTGCCCAACTCATCCGCGACAGAATCAACCCCTACGCTCGCATCATCTGGGGCGCTACCACCGACCCATCGATGGGTGATGAAATCCGCGTGCTGCTCGTCTTAACAGGCGTCAAGTCCGATCAGATTCACGGTGCTAAGCTGCACACACAGATGCGCAACCTGCGCAGCCGCACCGTCGAATTCGTCAATTGATTTCTCGATGAACGGCAATTAACCGATTCGATTCAAGCTCTGAACATCCACGGAGACGAACCCCTAGGGTTCGGTCGGCGTGCTTAAATGGGGTCCGCCGGTCGCCGAGTCGCTTTGAGGGAAAGTCATGGCTATCGAGAACTCTGATGTCGGCCCGGTCGAGCAGACCGTACAAGGTTGGCAGAACGAAATCGAAGAGCGCGTTCGACGCGTTCGCACCGGTTCCATGGCACGTATCCTCAAGATGGCTCGCAAGCCGTCCAAGCAGGAATTCCGCCAGACCATAATCGTCTGCGGCATCGGGATGTTCATCCTCGGTCTGATCGGCTTCGCAATGCTGGTTCTGATGGATAACATACTGCCCTCCTTCTTCGACTGGCTGACCAAAACCTGAGGTGAAATGATGTCTGACGCATACGTCGCTTACGTTCGCTGTGGCGAGCGAGTCCTAATCATGCAGAGAGCCGACGAGGTCGCTGATTTCCCGGGCTCCTGGGATGGCGTCTACGGCATCGGCGACCCTGATGATGTCGACGCGGTCGCCGTTCGCATCACCGAGTGCACCGGCATTCCAACCGAGGATCTCCAGCACGTCCGTTCAGGCGCTGCTCGTGGACTCGCTTTCGGGAACCGCCTGAACGATGTCACTCCGATTCTGTTCATTTCCGAATCGAGTGAAGTCAGTCCCCGAACCATCTACAAGGCTCACGAGTGGGTCGACCCCGCCTACATCGAGACGGTGAAGTCGGACCACTCGGAAGGCACCGGCGCTTCTCGCTATTCGATTCCGAAACTCGGTGACATGTACGGCGACGTGGCTTCCTACCTCTACATCCTCAAGACCAGTATCGGCCAAGAGCAGAATGTCTCGAAGGAGATTCGCGCGCGGCTTTCAGGGACCGGCTCGCTGAAGGACATTCAGAACGAGGTCTTCGGAGTTCTGCATCCGGCTCACGTGCGCGGTTACATCTTCGTCGAAGCCTCGGCTCAGCACCACGTCGAGAAACTCATCGGAATGGTCGGAATGACCACCACCCGCCTGAAGAATTGTCGAAAGGTCCTCCCCGGAGTATCACCTCTCGAAAACACACTCGCTTATCTCGAGCCGAAGGCTGCGACCGCAGGCATCGAGGAGGGCTGCATCATCGAGATCAGCGGTGGCGCGTTCAAGGGCCAGTCGGCTCGCGTCATCCGCGTAACAGAATCAAAGGAAGAGGTCACGGTCGAACTCTTCGAGGCAGCAGTACCTGTCGCGCTCACTGTAAGGGCTGACCAAGTCCGTGTCACACAGCGCGTCGAGTGAGTGCGAAAATAGCAATCGGAGGGACTGTCAGCACGCTCAAATAGGGAGAGCAGGTCGCCGAGTCGCTTCATAGGGGAGGTATTGAGAATGTCAGCGAGAAACGAGACACCTCACATCATCATCCAGACCCTTGGAGCGAAGAAGTGCAACGGCGACTGGGAGAGTGCTTCCGAGAACCTCAGCATGGATCAGGTCAAGCAGATTGCTGACAAGCAGAAGGACCGCTTGACCGGTGCAACACTCTACGCGCGCAGCCGCGAGATCATGGGAACATGTGTCTCGATGCGCGTGAATGTCGAGGGCCTGTCCCCGAAGGACGCCCTCGCGGCGATGGCAGAAGGGAGATTCGACGAGCATTTCGAATGAGCATCACGAACCGCGGGAGAGGGGAACCTCGTTGACCGCAGAGGTGAGGGAAAATGAAGAACAACTTCCAAACAGCGATTGAAGAAGCCTTGAACAGCGCTCCTGAGCGCAAGTTCACTGAGTCCGTTGAGATTTCATTCAATCTCAAGGATATCGACCTGAAGAATCCGGTAAACCGCATCCAGGAGGAGATTCGTCTCCCCAATGGCCGTGGCAAGCCGGTGAAGATCGCCATGTTCGCCTCCGGCGAGATGGCTACCAAGGCTCGTGCTGCTGGAATCGACATCATCGACCCGAGCACCATCGAGGACCTCGGTGGCAACCGTCAACAGGCTCGTAAACTCGCAAACAGCATCGATTTCTTCCTCGCCGAGATCCCTCACATGGGAACCGTCGGGCGCTTCCTCGGAGTCGTCCTCGGTCCGCGCGGCAAGATGCCACGCCCAGTCCCACCTGCTCTCGACCCAGCGATGATCGCTGCCACACTCAAGGACACGGCCGTGGTTCGCAGCCGCGACCGCATGACCTTCCACTCCCCTGTTGGCTCGCGCGAGCAGAGTCTAGACGAGTTGACCGACAACGCCTTCGCCATCTGGAGTCGCGTCACTGGAAAACTCGAGCGCGGCGCGGGCAACATCCGTTCCTGCTACGTCAAGACCTCGATGGGTCCTGCAATCAAAGTCGTGGTGATTGAATGACCGGAGCGAAGATCGCACCCTGGAAGAAAGATCGCGTCGGCGAGTTGGCTGCAGTCATCACCGCCGACGGTGTCCTCGGAATCGTCGACGTCGGCGGAGTTCCAGCCAAGAACATGCTCGCGATGCGCAATTCGCTGCGCAGCAAGCTGAGCATCACGATGGCCAAGAAGACCCTGATGCGGCTCGCTTGGGAACAAGCCGGCCGCCCCTCGCAGGAATTGGACACGCTCTTCGAGGGCGCTTCCCAACCCGCTTTCGTCCACAGCGAGACGATGAACGCCTTCCAACTCTTCAACGAATTAGAGAAGACTCGCCAAGGCCGAGCCGCCAAAGAAGGCGAGATCTCACCAATCGACATCGTCATCGAGAAGGGCCCGACCGAGTTCGGACCGGGCCCGATTGTCGGTGAATTCAACGCTGTCGGAATCCCCGCCAAGATCGACAAGGGCAAGGTCGCCATTCAGAGGACCTCGACCGTCGTTGAGAAGGGCGAGGCGATTTCAGGCGACATGGGCATCATGCTCGCCAAGCTCGGAATCCACCCGATCGAGATCGGCATCATTCTGACCGGCGCCATCGATGACGGCTACCTCTTCGAGGCTGACTCGCTCAACCTCGATGTCGATGGCTTCCGCAGGGACGTCATCACCGCGACTTCAACCGCCTTCAACCTCGCCTGCAACGTTCGCTGGTTCTCCGCCCAGACCATGCCGACCCTGCTTGGCAAGGCGAGCGGCGAGGCTCTTTCCGTCGCCATGGACGCTGGCATCAGCAACGATGTCACGATTCCACTGTTCATCTCGCGCGCCAACGCGCGCGCCTTGGCCCTCGCGGGCCAACTAGATTCCTCAGCTCTGGATGATGGGTTGTCAGCAGCACTCGGTGCTGCTGCCGCCACATCCAGCGCTTCTGCCGCAACCTCCGATGCGGCGGATTCGGCGGACGAAAAACCCGCGGAAGAGGAAGAGGAGGAAGAAGAGGAACCTGAGTTCGATGGACTCGGTGACCTTTTCGGCTGAAAAAAATAGGTGAGAAAAATGGAATATGTATATGCTGCAATGTTACTGCATTCTGCACAGAAGAATATTGATGAAGACGGCGTGAGCTCAGTTTTGGGCGCTGCTGGTGTAGATGTTGATGGAGCCCGAGTCAAGGCTCTCGTCACGTCTCTAGGTGATGTCAACATCGATGAAGCGATGGCTACTGCCGTCGCAGCGCCCGTCGCTGCTGCCCCGGCTACTGCCGGTGGCTCGGCTGACGCTGCGCCTGCTGCAGAAGAAGCAGAGGCTGAAGAAGAAGAAGAGGAAGACGACGCCGCTGCGTTCGAAGGCCTCGGATCCCTCTTCGGTTGAAGCTGCAAGGCAAACACGAACGAAATTGCACCCACCGCTGAGCGGTGGCTATCAGGTCATGCTGACGCTGGCCGCTCTTATTGGGCGGATGCCGCGGAATCGGCTCACCCCTTCCGCGTCCGGGCTGCAAGATATCAATGCGAAATCAATGGGCGAAGCCGATGCGCGAAGCCTCAAATGACGGCTTCGACTGAGCATATCGATGGTCGGTCGGCTGCTCGAGATTCCAACTTCGGTCTCACCCACCGATGCGGTTCGCGCGCTGCGCCTGCTCGGCGAGGCGCGCGGCTGGTCGATGAAGCGCCTCGAAGAGAGCAGAATGGTTCATCGCTGGGCCATCATCATGCCTCTGACCAGCCAAGCGCAAGTCCTTGGCCTTGAATTCGAGGATGGGCTTGTGCTTGGCCTCAGCCTACGCACATGGTCTCACACACCAGGCTCGGCTGGACGATTGACTCACGTCTCCTTTGAGATTCCTGCCGCCATCGAGGGTGAGTTCTGGACCGAGATTCTCGATGAATGGTCTAGCCGACTGCCCCGCTGCCCGTGGCGGTGGACATTCGGCGAGCGCTCGATGATCGGCTACCTCTTGCCTGAATACAGGCGCAGTCGCGTCCTCTTCGGACGCGAAGGAATCGATCTCAAGAATTGGGCTTCCCGAGAGGAATCCAGCACACCGTCTGGTACGGACGATTAGTAACAAACCAGCACGTACGCTACCGTACGGGGTTGGAATCGAATTGCTCGAACTTGGAGTCGCAGACTTCTTGATAGGCTGATGCGCGAGGGCAGAGCGGAGAGCGTATGGACCTCGACAGCCTCGTTGACACGCCGCGCAAACAAGCGATGCTCGGCATCTCGGTCGCTTTTATGATCATTTTTCCGGCTTATTTCGCTGTCATGCCGATGCTCATCGACGACGACCTGATGGCTTCTTCCTCGGGTGGCGGGCCAAGCGGAGAATGGGTGGTTCGATTCGAGGAGACTTCAATCACTCTGCAGGATCCCGTCAACCTCGGTGACGGCGAGTCACACGACACTTTCTTCGACCTCGAATCGGATTTGATGATCGGATATGTGCAAGTCGTCGTCGCTTGCAATGACAACGACGACTTGACCCCGGGCTTCAGCGATGCCGCCGATGTGGCGAGCGATGTCTCGGGCGTGAACTCAGGAAATTTCTCTGACCAGAGCGATAGTGGCCTTTGTCAAGGCGATGCTGTGACCCTCCGTTGGGATGTGATTCCTGGTTACAATGGAACTGAGTACACCGCTTCTGATATGTCTGAGAATGAGATTCGCGCGCAGTGGGACGATATGGGATTCGCGCGCGGCACCTGGGCGGCTACGATAACCGCCGATGTGAGCTCGTCGCCAGGGATAGGCCCACTGAATGACAATGACGAAGATTACGACATCACATGGACTGCGATGACCTTCACCCTCTCACTCGAACCAGTCGTCGAATTGTGATTTCTGACGAGGGTTTACTCGCCTCAAGTCTTGGCATGGATGCGGATGATATCGCCGTTCTGGACCTCGTGCTCCGCCCCAATGACGCGCCCGCTGCGTGCATCGGTGGCGCGAATGAAGCCGTCTCCAAGATCGGTGTGAACGGCGTATGCGAGCCCTTTGGCGGTGGTTCCTGAGGCGACGAGAAGTGCGTCGGGCAGGACGTTGCCTTCACCATCGACCCAATGCGTCTCGTCCTGCACCGGATATGCAACCCTGCGCTCGAGCCTGTCGAAGACTATCTCGCCCAGTAGCCCAATCAGACCACCTCCGCTCCATCGAGTGATGGTTTCAGAAATACTCGCCAGTGCTCCGCGTTGTTGGTCGGTCAACTTCGCTTCGCCTGCCTCTGAGATGGTGAATCCCTCATCTCCGGGTCTGTAATCGATCAGTCCAGCCGCGCTGGCGCGGCTGAGAGCGAGTTCCGCTTCTGCACTTGTCGCGACGAGGATTCCGCCCGAATCCTCGACCATTGCTCGCAGCCCATCCCAATCACCCGCTTGCGATCGATCCGCCTTGTTCGCTGCGACACAGATTGGGAATAGAGCACTTCGAACCGCTGTCGCCAGAGTCGAGAGTTCCGCCTCGCCCCACGACCACGGCACTCCAGCATCGGGGAAGCCAGCATGAACCGCAGCGATTCCTGCTGCAGCATCGGCCTCGCTCGCACCGATTCCAGTCAGTTGATCGAAGAGGTAGGTCACCAAGGCCGCGTCACCCTCTGATTGGACCCGCCGCGCCCCGCGTTGCCAGCCACCTTCGATGATGCCACGGATCCAGGCATCGAGTTCCTCGAGAAGAAACTCGTGCTCCTCGATAGGGTCCGAGCCGCCCGATCCAACGGGATTGCCCTCGATATCGGTCGAGCCCGAGACATCGACGACTTGGATCAGGGCGTCGCATCGGGCGAGGTCTGAGAGAAATTGATTGCCTCGCCCACGGCCGCTCGCAGCGCCGGGAACAAGGCCGGCAACATCGACCAGAGTCACCGGAACCAAGCGCTTGTGGCCGATGCACGAGCCGGTGTTCGGAGTGCAGATACTGCCCGCTCTCGCATCGTCCTCGCTGACCGCGTCCAACCTGCCATCAGCCACGCGTTTGGCGCGCAGAGACGCGCAGGCGCAGTCTTCGCGCAGTGGTAACCAAGCCACCCCGACGTTGGGCTCGATGGTTGTGAAAGGGTAGTCGGCGATGTCCACGGGTGTTGCGGTGAGAGCCGAGAAAGTAGTCGATTTACCGACATTCGGTTTGCCGACCAGCCCTATCCTCATGTCGCTCCCCCCACACCTACGAGAGCCAGCGACCCTCAACTTGACGGTCGCACGGATTCAGGTTTCCTACCAAAGTAGGAAAAAAAACGGCCATCCCAGACCGTATTGATTGCTGCAAACTCAGAGTTTGGTAGCACTGCCGGCATCGTCCGATTCGCCCACCGGCACGACCTCGGTGTCCATGCCAGCACCAGCCGCCAGAATCCGGCGAACGCTCGTCGGCGAAGCCAATGAGTAAGAATCGGCCTTGATGCTCGAAGCGGTTGCCGAAGCCTCGGCGACGATTGCGCCGCGGAACAGACCGCTGACCATGTTGAGGCAGTGCAGAATCGCACCGATGACCGCACCGTAGAACATCACCGAGCCGGTGACGGACAGATCGTGTGCCAACGAGGAAGGGTCCAGGACGCCTGCGGAAAGCAGTGACATGCCGATGACATCCGACATCAGAGTCAGGGTCAGGCCGAAGGCAGCCCCACCAGCGCTGAGCCAGAAAGCCCAGCGAGCGCGGTTCTGCGAAGCGAGGTGACGACCGGAGATCGCGGGGTAGAGTGCGAGAGCCGAGCCGAAGGCGAGTGGGACCAGAATCAGCCAGATTCCCATCTTGCCGAGCGTCGTTGCCATTCCACTCAATTCAGCGACCCCGCTCAGGGTGTCGCCTTGAATGAAGAGTGCCCCAATCGTAAGTGGAATCAGCATCACTGCGCCTAAGTTGATCTCAGGGAGTCCAGCGGAATCGGAATTCTCGACGGAGGCATCCTCACCGCGGATGGTGACTAGGGTATTGCCGCTGAAAGCGAGGATCGGGATGAGCGCGAAGGCCATCAGGAAACTGGCGACGATGCGCTCATCCATCGATGGCGCCAACTCAGCAGCGCTCAGACCGAGCATTCCCACAGCCATGCTGCCATCGATAGCACCCAGAGGATTGATCGCGATAATCGAGCCGACCAGAGTCGCACCCACCAATGTGCGCGACCACAGAGCATTACCTGTGGCGACCGAGGCGGTGTAGAGAACCACGCCAGCAATCGTCGCGAAGAAGAAGGCCCCACCAATCATGTGGACCATCAACCACTGGCCGACGCCGGTCTCGAAGCCACCCGCGATATAGTTCGCGAGCAGGGCGAGCGGGTCGGATACCAGACCGATGATGATGAGCCAAGCGGGCAGGGCGATGGCGCGTGTGCGGTTCGCGAGAGTCAGCAGATGATTGATCAGAATCGCCACGAAAGCAAGTGTCTGGAGGGTGGTTCCAATGACCAGCACAGGTGCACCGAGAATGCTCGGATCGTGCGCGCCGATGACCAGAACGAAAGTTGCGAGGGACCAGAGGAAGGAGACGAGCGTGGCGTTGCGCTCGCTCGCAAGTTCGGTACCGAGCAGGCGCGGCATGATGTGCAGGCTAGCGCCAATCATCGCCATCCCGACGGCTCCGTAGAGCGTGGCGTACTCACCAGCAGAGGACAGAGATGCCGAAGTCGGGTTGTAGCCCCAGGCCGAGAGAGAGTGCAGTGCAGACGGCTCATGAGCCAACCAAAGTCCCTCGAAAGTAAGCGTGGCACCGAAGAACAACCACAGAGCTGACTGGATTATCCACGAACGGGCAGCCGAATTCTCGCGCCCCTCGACCAATTCGATTCCAGGACCAAGTGCCTTCTCGAGCATGAATAGACCCATGCCTTGGGCAACGTCGGTGAAGATCCACAGCCCACGGTGAACGAGGGCGTAGAAAGCGAAGACCAAGCCCCAGAAGATCATCATCGTGGAAAGTACTGCATCCATGAAAATCACCTCACTCACGAGTTGCCTCGGTAATCATCGTCGCGATAATCGAGAAGAATCCGAAGATCGCTCCGAGAATGAAGAACCAGATTCCGCCTGTCAGATTGCCGAAAGTCTCGAAGTCGGAAAGGACTGGAAGATCCTGGCCAGGATAGAGGATGCTGAAGAGAGTCAGGAAAGTCAGAGAGGCGACTAATCCGAGAACCAGAATCGCCCAGGAAGCCGATGGCTCCTGTTCTCCTTGCAGAAATCCGCCCAATGATTCATCATTGCTCGACATCCACGCACCACTCACCCTGAGGACTCAGGACGCCCTGACCACCGGAGATTGCCCCTTAAGCATTCGGCGAGGGACTACGTCCCTCCTGTCAGGGCGCTCGCATCGCGTCAACTCGGTTGAGGCGTCTGTCGCGCCCTGTACCCAATGGCGTCGGGAGAGCGAGATCCGCGGCGACCTCGGTTCTCCAGACCGCCTTGCAATCACAATCCAGCCCTTTGAATTCGGACAGGTTTCGCGACACTGAGTAGCGCTCGATGGCGGCGGCGACCTCTTTGTCGCAGGCTCCGCAATTGTGTGAGCCGCGGATTTTTCCCGCCGCTGTCGGGTGAACGATGATTCGCGCCTCGTGTGTGGCTGTCGGCTGGTGGGCTTGCTCGATCATCTCGACCAGCGACCACAGCCACGGCGGGCGGTATTCGCGATTGCGGAAGAGTCGGTCGACGATGGTTCCGCGTTGGATGTTCATCGGATTTATCGAGACCTCGTCGGATAGTGGGGCGACTTCGATGAGCCACTTTGTGGTGTGCTTGAGAGCGTCGCCCTCAGACATGAAAGGCGGCTTGAAAATGAGGTAAGTTTTGACTCGAAGATCGTTGGCGCGCAGATCAGCTATCGCCCTGTGCCAAGTCTTGACCGAGAAGCCTTTGTTGACGTGGAATCGCAACACTGCGTCGTCATAAGCCTCCAATCCAATAGCCACTGTGCAGCCCGGATGGTGACTTGCCACCCATGCCAACTTCTCGGGGCTGCACATGTGAGCCTGTGCTTCGACGATGAGGTGAAGCCCCATTTCGTGAGTCTCTCGCAGCACCAGCTCCTGCCACTCAGGCGGGTTCTCCTGGTCCTCGAAGAATGTTCCAGAAGTGTAAACCTTGACCATGCTACAGCCCTCGAAATCATCGGTTCTGCGCTTCGCCTCCTGCCACTGCGCGAAGAGGTCGTCGGCCGTCACATCGTCGCGCACGTCGTTGAAATAACCGCAGAAGGTACATCCTGATTTCCACCACCAAGCACAACCGCGGCTGCGCATGATGACCGTGGCTGCCTTGCAATGGGTTCCGTCGGGCAGTCGCTCGGGTGTGATGTAGACCGTCGCCGGCTTGCTCGCGTCCCATGATTCACGCCGAGCGATGGAGAAGGCGGTGTTCTCCGGTGCCTTGACCAGATGGTGAATCTTGACCGCCGGAGTGCCCTCGCCCAGGATGCCACACGCACCGACCATGCCATTTGGGCGGCAGTGGCCGTCTTGAGAATACCGACTCGGCTGTGAGTGCCGCCGAATCGCTCAAGTCATCTGTGGATTGTGGGCAGCCATGCGTGGCTTCGCTGCCATCCAGGATCTCGCCACGACTGCATTCATCTTCGTCGCCGCTGCCTTCTGGGGCATCTGCATGATTCCCTCAGCGGCGATTCTGCTGTGGACATCGGAATTCGTCGCAGATTTCAGTTTTGTAGAGCAAGCCATCGGTTTCGGCCTGGCCGGCGGTGCGGCTTTTCTGGCATTCGGGCTATGCACGGTCTTTCTCTCGGGTTTCATCGGCATGCTGACCAAACCGCGACTTCCCGAAGCCAGAGTCCCGCTGCAATCCTACACGACGATTCGCTGGGCTCTGGCTTCGGTTCTTCACAGATTCGCACTGCTCTTCCTGCGCCAACTGACGCCGACATGGATCGGCAACATGCACTATCGGATGATGGGAGCCAAGATAGGAAAGGGGGTGCAGATCAACAGCGACAATCTCAACGATGCCTGGACATTGACTATCGGAGATGGAACGGTCGTTGGAGGCCATGCTGTACTCAACGGTCATCTGACCGAGAAGGGGGAGTTGGTACTCGCGCCGATCGTCATCGGCAAGAATTGTCTAATCGGAGGTCAATCAACGATACAACCCGGATGTGTGATCGGTGATGGCGCTACTCTCGCCTACAAGGCCGTCTTGCCGAAATGGACTGAGATTCCAGCCGGTGAAGTATGGGGTGGAATTCCTGCGAAATGCATTCGACGAGCTGACGGTTCGAAGCCCGAGTAATCACTCGTCGTCGGAGTCGTCGTCATCGTCGTCGTCGGCTTCCTCTTCGGATTCCGCCGCCGCCTCGAGCGCCTCGTCCATCCGCTCGCGGAATGTCGCTTGCTTCAATTCCTGCTCACGAATCGCCTCGATGGCGCTGTCGATCATATCGTATCGAGTCTTGATGGCTTCATTCAGGTCCTCGAAGACCTGCATATGCTGAACGTACCAATCATCGCGGGTCGAGAGTTCTGCCTTGGCAACGCGCAGAGCCTCGTCGAGGTCTTCTGCGACTTCGAAAACACGGCCAAGACGAGCCGATTCACGAGTGTACATCTCTTCCATCTTCTCGAGTTCCGGCTCGAGGTGCTCGACGCGCTTGCCAGACTTGGCACCGTCGAGTTCGAGGCCTCGAATGCGAGAATCCTTCTCTGAGAGCAGCGAGTCGATGCCTTCGATTTCGATCTCCTTGTCGATGGCTTCTTTCTCGAGGACATCGATGACCGCGGTCTTCTCCTCGACCTCCTTCTGTAACTCCATGTAACCGGTGTACAACTTGTCGAGGCGATCCTTCTCCTTGAGCAGATCCTCCTCCAATTGGCGGATGCGAAGATCGGGTGATACGGTGCCGGCTTCGTCGGTCATGAGCACTCCTCGCGATAGTCGAGCCTTGGCTCCTCTATAACTGCGGCGGATTCACAATCATGCTGCAAAGCGGTTGCTGCACTCTCCTCGACTCTCTCATAGGACCCTATTCTTAGGAAAGAAAACTTCACTCACACAGGGCTGCCACAGCCGCGGCGAGGACCACGTTGACTCGCTTCGAGTGGGGAATATGCAGTTTCTCATCGGGGCCATGGGCATTGTTGCCGGGCCCCGACGATCCCGTGCAGAGGAAGGAGGCCCCGGGGTACTTCTGCTGAATCATCGCCATGAATGGGATCGTACCTCCGATCCATGTCGTCATCGGTGGACTGTCGGTCAGTTTCATGGCCGCTTCATCGAGGGCGGCTGCAACGCGCTCGTCCATCGCAGGGGCGCGAAATCCATTCGATGGTGGCTCGGCTTCGTAAGTCACCTGCGCCCCGTATGGCGGGTCGGCCTCGAGAATCTCCTTGACCCGATTCTGGACTGTTTCTGCCTCAACCCCTGGAGGGATTCTGAAACTCAGTTTGAGGTCGGTATTCGTGCGCAGGACATTGCCCGCTGTCTGCACGGGCGGCAAGCCATCCGCGCCGATGACTGCGAGGGCTGGCCGCCAATTGATATCGAGCAGCATCTGATCTGCACCCTCGGTCTGAGGCTGTAGAGTCTCGACGACTGGCAGACTGGCCCAGAGAGCATCCCCCAGAATCGCACCGAGCCCCGCAGCCTGATGTTTGACGATATCGGGAATCGGAACATGCATCTCAGGAATCAGCACCTCGCCAGTACTCGAATCCTCGATGCGGTCGAGTAGAATTCGCTGGATTCTGAAAGACGAGGGAATCGTGCCTCCAATCATGCCGGAATGCACTCCCTCGGTTGAGACGCGGACCGAGAGCCGGCCCGCGACAAGCCCCCGCAGCGCCTCAGTAACCCAAATGTGTTCGTAGGTTGGACCACCGCTGTCGAGTACAACGATAAGGTCAGGGGTTCCGATTTGGTCGCCTAAAGCGTCGAGGTAAGGTGGTAGATCGTAGGATCCCGACTCCTCGCAGGTCTCGATGAGGAAGGTCGCTCTAGGATGTGGAATCCCGGCTTCCTGCAACAGACGAATCGACGTCACGCAGAGATATCCGCCATAGCCGTCGTCGTTCGAGCCGCGCCCGAAGAGCCACGGATCCCTGCGCACGGCCTTCAGCGGGTGTAGCCCTTCGGACCAGAGTTCGGGTCGGCTCGGCTGTTTGTCGAGGTGCGAGTAGAACAGGACTTCGCCCGCTCCGGTGCCTTCGATGGTGACCAGCAGAACGGGTGAATGGTCACCAATTCGGTGGGTTTCGTAGGTCAATCCTTGGATGTCTTGAGTGTCGAGCCAGCCGCAGAAGAGGTCGATAGTTGCGTCGAGCTCACCCAATTCTGCCCAGTTCGGCTCGAAGCCTGGCGAGAGTGCGTGTATCTCGATGAATTCGGACAGGCTCGGTAGAATCGACCCCTCCCAGATGGCTTCGGTTTTTTCCACCATGCTCGTGTAGTCGATGGGCATGCGCGCGCCTCTCATGTTCGGCAAATGAGGCCTTCGATTGCTGCGGCTCACTCGTCTTGCGGCCCGCAGATTGGAATCGCTCCCTGGTTGAACGGGCAGGTTCTGCAGATCTGCGCTTCCTCGGCCGGTCTTCGCTCGAACTCGGAGAGGGGTGATTCGGTCGTCAACGCCATTCTCGCCGCTGTCTGGAGGACTGTGTCGAGTTCGGATTGTGCGCTATCGAACATCTCTGCTGGGTATTCGACCAGCCTGCCTGTGACGCCTACCAGAATGGCTGGTCGGACAACCTCTCTTCGCTCATTCTGCGGGCGTTGTGATTCCATTCTCTCGAGGGCTCGGTGGTAGAGTGCCAGTTGCAGTCGATGGTGGAGCAGCATCTCGGTTTCGGCCTTTGATGCCGGTGCTGAGCCTGTCTTGCCGAGGGTTTTGATGAGCCTTCCATTTCCGTCGAGAATCGATCTTGCTTGTTCGGTTTTGAGGTCGACTGCTCGGACCGTCGAGTTCGACTCGCTGACGCTGCACAGGATGAGGTCGATGGAGCCATCCATGTCTACGGTCGCCGTGTCGATTCGGGCGAGTGCTTCGAGGCCGTCGGGCGTCCATCTGTTGCGCTCCAAAGTACCGAGTTCAACCGCGTTCGAGATGGTGAATGGATATTCGGTTCGCAGGCCTTCGACGCGGTTGCCTTCGAATTCTTCGCCGCGGCTGAGGATGCCGACTGGTCCAGCCTCGATGCGCTCGAGCATGGTTCTGACGATTTCGCGTGTCGCATCTTCGTCCACGCCTTTCGGTAGAAGCTCCTCGAAAACCTCGTCGATCAGGACTTCGTCCAGCAATCGGCTGGTCGATTGCCTCGTCCAAGTCTCAGGCAGTGGTCTGGTTGGTTCTTCGCCTGTCGGTCCAGAGTTGCCGATGCCGATTTCGAGGATGCGATGGACCATCAATCCCATTTGAGATGGGGTTTCTCCCCTCTCTCGTCCCAATCTTCGTCTCCGAGTGGTCGACCATGCGAGATCGGGTCTGGGCGCAGACCGCCTCGGGTCTCAAACCAGTGGCGGCGGGGGCATCGGTCGATGTTGGAGAGTCGATGTGGGGCGAGTTTGAGGCGAGCTCCCGAATCGGAGCGAGGTTGGGCTGTTGGCGAGTTTTGAGCAACGTCATGGGCTTGTCGATCGAATCGAACATGCTTCTGAAGTGGCGTGAATGGCGTCTCTGTATTTGCCTCATCGTCGATGAGACAATCCGGATGATGATAGACGATGATTCCGGGCAGAATCGAGCCGCCGCCGAGGTGTCCTTCGATCTGCAGGGCAGCGGGGTCGAGCAAGCGGGTCTCGCCCTTGGCCGGCATCAGTTGTTCAACCGCTGCGGCATCGCCATCCTGAGACCAAGGGCTGTTGGCTTCACCGCGTCGCCAAGATCCTTGTCGCAGCGATTCGGCCCACATCTGGCCGAGTTGGAGACCACCGTCGTCACTCCACTTCGTCTTCGGCGGCGAGCCAACGATGATCAGGTGGTCTTCGGCTCGGGTCGCTGCAACGTACAGAAGTCGGCGAGCCTCAGCATCCTTGCGCGCCATGTGGATGCGACGGGTATGCCGCCACATGGCGGAGAGTGGCGTATCGAGGCCGGCCCACGGCGCTGGGTGGCTGGCGAAGAATTCGGGACTGACGATGAGCCGTTGATTGTCTTCGATGGTCATCGATACCTGTTTGTCGGAAAACAGGTCGGCGATGATCACCACCTTGGATTGCAGTCCCTTCGCTCCGTGAATCGTCATCACTCGGACCGCCTCGCAAGGCGGGACTGTCTTGGCTTCCAGAGCTCGCCCCTTCTGTTCGCGCAGGTCTCTGATGCGGTCGGCGATGACGATCGGGTCGCCGCCGACCTCTGCTGCTAATTGGCGCACCACATCGACGAACTGCTCGACATCCTGGGCTGAGACATGGTCGTGGTGCGCTGTCAGAAGATCCGACTGATCGATGGTCTCTTCGAGGATTTCGATTAGTCGGTCGGCGGCGGCTAGCTGAATCCACCGAGCGACAAGATTCGTCTGTCTCTGACTCGTTGTATGGCGGCTCAACCGAGTCAGGAGGTCATCTTCATCGTCAGCCGAAAGGTAGCGTTGCAACTCGTCATCATTCATGCCGATGAGCGATGAGCGCGCGACCCATGCAGCCGCGTGGCGTGAGCGCGGTCGCGCGATCAATTGCAGCAAGCCATCCAATTCAGCAGCGGCAGGCCGACGCAGCAATCCGCCTTCCCTGTCGGCCTGCGCTGGGATACCAAGATCGTGCAGATGGCGAATCATCGTGTCGCGCAGGTCCCCCCTGCTCGCCATCAGAATCATGATGTCGCCATATTCGACCTTCTCAACGGACTGAATCACTCGCCATTCTCCATCAGCCCCCCGCACACGAGTGGACGTACCATCGTGCAAAGCCCTGATGCGCATCGCAATCATCATCGCTTGGCGCTCGGCAGAATCGGGCTTGCCCGGCCCAAATGGATCGAGATAGGTAGTCAGTTCTCGCGGCGGGTCGCTCTCCCCGCCGTCTCGAACTGGGCAGATCCACTCGAGAGTTCCCGAGTTCTTCTGCTTCGAAGGTTGCGGAATCAATTGTTGCGCCTCGGCGTAGTAGTCGGCGTCGGAGAAGAAGCGGTGTCGCTCATCGAAGACGTCTTCCCACCACTCGTTCATGACCCTCAGCAAGCCACCTTGTCCTTGAGTTCGCGCCGTCACCTCATCGGCGTCCAGAATCACGGTGCCGTCGTTCGAATCGAAGGGAATCCATGCAGTGATATTTCGAGCCCGAGCGTCGGCCAATTCGGAGCCTCTGAGGATTTGGAGGAGGTGTGAATATCGCGGGTCTCTGCTCGCATCTTGGCGTCGGAGTTCGGGCGCGCGAGTCAGCACTGGAATGTGCTGGAATTCGGCTTCGTTGATTCTTCGGAGGCGGTTGGCGTAGAGTCGGAATCCGGCGACTTCGGCCTGGCGGAAGGCGTAGATCGACTGCTTCATATCGCCCACATAGCAGATCGTCGGTTGCCAATCCGTGTTCGGTTCCTCGACCTCGTCGGTTCTGATCTCACGTGGCCCCCAAAGCCTCGAGAGCAGTCTCCACTGCAATGGTGAGTTGTCCTGTGCTTCGTCGATGATGAAGGCTCGGTAGCGCCGGCGAATCTGTTTGAGCAAGGCTAGCCGGCGTTCGAGATCCGCACGGATCTCGCCAAGAACATCTGCCGATTCTGCCGCGCTGAGTGGATCGGCTTCGAGCGCTTCGAGTGCCCTGAATGCTCGATGGATGTGATCGTCGCGCCAGGCTTCATCAGGGATTGAATCGAGCGCGTCGATAATCCTGCGAGGGTAAAAAGTGCGACAGATATCGGGGCATTTCGCGAGCAGCAAGTCGCCTGCCAGTCGCGCTCTTTGAGCATCTTGACGATGCCTATGAGGCCGTGTAGAACGATTCTGAGATCGTCGAGGTTTCGGGCTTCAGCAGTAAGCGTGAAACCCGAGGTCGCCGCTCTCAAACCACCATTGAGTCGCTCTGGAAGAGGTTCGGGAAGGTGACGCAGCAACGAGGCGTGGTCGGGCGGTGCGTGGGCTCCGGGGGTGGCTTCGAGAATCATCGCCAGTTGGGTGTGGTGCAGGACTCTCTGACCTAATGGAGAAACCAGAAGATCCTTGACGGCGTTCGTGCAAATGTGGATCTGATCTCGAACTGCAATCTTCGTAGCATTCGGTTTAATGGTGGACCAAGGCTCGATTCCTGCTGGCCACTGCTGATCGTTGGGTAATTTGTGGCTGGGGAAGATGATCGGGTCTGGCTTCAACAATTTGCTGCTGACCGTGCACATCAGGACTTGACCGGCCCAGACCAGTCGTTCCCAATCGTCGGCCGGACGGCCATTATCTGCGAGTTCTACGAGGCTCGCCATGCGCGTCTCGGAAGCCCATCCCGTCGCTGCGAAATGGCTGATGTGATTGCGTATCACCTCACAATAATCGAAAATCGAATTACCGAGTCGGTCGGTGAATTCGTCGATGTCTTGGCTACGAATCGACTCCATCAACCGCACCCGCAGCAGCTCAGGATCGACTCTGTTCGTGGCGTTGAGAAGACCTCGCTCGCCCTCGCCGATGAATACTGAATTGTCGATCAGATTACGTAGCATTCTAGCCGATTTCTTACGGCCCGCGAAGTGGCGGGCGATTCTGTCGCGGGCTGCCAAGACCGCTTCGACATCATCGGCTGGGAGCCGCTCTGGGCAGTCTCCAAAGGGTGTTGATGCCCGCCTCGATGATGCGGATGCGGCCAGCCTCGGTGACGACATCATGGCCCAGAGTATCGCCGAGCAGGCTGCGATAAGGTGTCACGAGTTGATTGAAGAATGAGTCGATGGTCCCGATCGGTGCATCCTCTAGTAGCATCAGGAGTTGTTCTGGGAATCCCTCGTGACGGATGCGTGGATCGCTCTGGTCATCCTTGTCGCTTGAGTAAGAACCGGGGCGCAGTTGAGCGATTCGGTGTCGCAGTCTGTCGCGCATCTCATCGGCTGCGAGGTTGGTGAAAGTCAGCAGGACGACCTCTCCGGGCAGCAATCCTCCCCAGTCGTTGAGGTCGATTCGCTCAGACATCGGAGAGACAAGCAAGCCGCCTTGCAGGCGGCCAGGACGTTCCGGACGCGGGAGGATGCGGGTCGCGCGTTGATCCTCGGTCAGATAATGCTCGATGACGCGCTCTACGATGGTGCTGGTCTTGCCCGTTCCAGCCCCAGCATCGATGGCGATGTGAGAGTCGAGATTGAGCGCCAATCTCTGGGCGGTGTTCAAAGTCATCTCGGATCACCTCGAATCGCCACGGGACAGATCGACGCGACTCTGCAATACATGCAGGCCTCCTGGCTCGGAGTCGCGTGGACGCGGCCGGCGGCCGCGCCGGCAGCGGCGCCGAGTGCGACCGAGAGCCGCTGCGCCAACCAAGCTCGGAAAGCATCGCTCTCCGGATTCGGTCCTTCGTCGGGGAAGCGGTGGAGCTTCTTGGTCAGGTCAGTCTGCGTTCCGAACGGCGGGCGCGAAGCCAGAGCTGGAATGTGGCTGGAGACTTCGACCCAGTGTTCGGTTTCATGGCCCATCACGCTGATGCCCGCGCCAACGACCAGGTCTCCGGGGTGGGCGACTTCCCATGCGCGGGCGTAGAGAGCGAGTTGAACCTCTTCGAGCAAGCCCAGTGCATGGCGATTCTTCGCCCTTTTTTTCGACTCAGCCGTCTTGAGGTCGCGAATGATGACGAGTCGACGTGGTTTCCAATCCGTGTCGAAGATGCGAATCGGGGCGACGCTGGCAGAACCAGCGTCGTCGACCCAGACCTCCCTGCCGATGTCGAATGAAAGCAGGTCGACACGGTCAATCATCCCACGCAGGCGGATCGAAGGCAATTGCTCGCCTGCTGGACTGGTCAGAATCGCAGCTAGACTGATTTCGATGCCACGTTCGTCATGAGACATCGCCTCCCATTCGTAAGCGATCGGCATCGAGCCACGAACCTCCGCCTCAGCGCTGACAATCGTGCCGATCCGACCACTTGGGGAGGTGGGTCGAGGGTTGGCGAGCCAGTCCCTCCAATCGCGCCGGTCGAAGCCGGTCAGCATTCGCAGGCGGTTCGTCGAGACTGCGTCTGTGCGCTCGAGCCAAGGAGCGAGCCGGTCTAATTCTTCTAGTGCGATCTGAAATAATTCAGCATCGCTGAGTTCAGAATCGGCGATGTTGAGCGGCTGATTTTGAGCCAGAACCTCGCCGATGTCGCGCTCGATTCCTTCCTCCATTCCAAGCACTCTACGTAATAATTGGTGGTGGACTTCGTGGAGTAATTCGCCGTGCGTGCGGGCGTCGAGATCCTCTTGCTGCTTCTCTTCTTCCTCGGTTCTGAGTTCTTTTGAAAGCCAGCCTTTCCGTGGGCATGATAGCCAACGCCCAAACCGACTCGCCGACCATTTCGGTACAACTTGACCGGCTCCCTCGCCGTGTCCATGTCTGTTATCGAAGGCTTGCGAGCCCGTCTCCTGTGGCAGCATGGGTCGCGGGTCGATCGTGGCAGGGCCACCGATGACTGGCCAGCGGTCTGCGGCTCGAGGGCTGACTTTGGTGCCGGGTGGTTTGCGCAGCAGATCGTTGCTTCCAATCCCCCAGACGAAGGGGCGATTCTCTTCGGGGAGGTAACCTTGAGGGCCCAATTCCTTCGGTTCTCTGCGCTCTCGGTCTCGTTGCAGAGTAATATCGAGAGGAATCGAGACCGCTCGCGGATTCAGTGGGCTTCTCGACGACGGTTGCATGCCATCGAGATTCTCTCCGTCGACACGACGTTGATGGCGTGGGCTCGCCGATGTTTCGGGTCTTGCAGGGAGCTGTTCGGCGGCATCCTCGGGGTCGTTGAGTTTGGCCCATTCACGAATCGGTGCAGCGGCTGGTGAGGCATCGTCGAGGCTGGGGTCGAGGATGATGACTTCCTCTCTCGCGGCTGCGAGCAGGTGGAAAAGATGGTGGCGAGCCTGTCTGATGGGTGAATCTGGTCTCTGGATATCGAGTGTGTGGCGCTCTTCATCACCCAGGAAGGCAATCTTAGGGACTCGCAAGTCCCAAGAGCTGCTCGAGAGATTGCAGAGGATGATCAGATCGGCAGTGCAGCCTAATGCATCTGAGGGAGTCAGCAGTCTGATTCGACCACTGGTGATTCCGCCTCCTGCTGGAACTGGAGTTGTGCGCAGGAGGCTGGACAATTCTTCGACCCAATCGACCCCGCCCGCTGGACTCGATTGACCGAGGCTCTCCTGCATCCTGCGCAGGCGATGGTGGGCGTCCACGAGGCTCTGGACGACGGCGGCGGAGAGGGATTCGGAGCCGCTCGAGCCGCGCATGCTGGCTGCGAGATCGACGCGTGACAGCGTTGCAGTCAGCCATTCATCACCACTTGCAGCGGTCGTGGGCAGCGGCAGGGCTTGGCGGCTGTGACAGCCGATCCACATCTCGGGCTCGCCCAGCGCGACTCTGTCGTGTTCTGCCAGAAGAGCTTCATTGGTCTTCGCGAGGCAGAGCAACCACCATTGGGTGCTCTCCTTGGCGAAAGCACTGCGCTCATCAGTGGTCTCGCGAGCGAGAGTTTCCATCCAGCGTCGAAGCGAGCCAGGGCCGCCCAGAACATGCTCGCTTCGAGCCATATCGGTCATCAGATCTGCGTTTGCGCTCGGCCTGATTCGGGCCTCTGTCGGATGGGCCACGGGGGCTTCGAAGAGTGTGATTGAGCCTTGCAGCGCCAAGGCTCGGAGTGATTCGAGGGCGAAGCAATTCGGCCCATGACAGATCTCTGAACTCGCGGCCAGCCAATGTCCGAGCGGCTTGCCCGATGCCATCGTCTCAACGCTCGCGATTAGGATTCCATGATCGGCAAGACCGCGCTGCCAGCGCGAACGATTCTCCTCCAGAGATGGATCGATGATGATTACCTCGACATCTGGATTCTCGCGCAATCGGCAGGCCAGCGCGTCCAGCGCGAAAGGCATCGAATGCTCCTCGCGCTGAACCATGAGGCGAGTCACATGGCTCGATTCGGGCTCTGCACCTCTGGCCAACGGTTCGTGCTCTGGCAACCATTCCGGCACCCCGTCAGCCTTCCGAACAGGCTGTTCATCGAGGAGCAGCAAACCGTGCTGTCCGAGCCTGAAATTACCCGGATGGACCAGTTGATGAAGCGGTCGATGGCGCGAGATCGCAACCAATAATTCGCGTTTTTTCGCGCCCATCACCGGTGTATGATTGAGCATGATCACGCCGCTCACATCTCGTAGACTGAACGGCGCCTCACCCCTCTTCACCCACTCCTCCAATCGCTCGATCACCCCCGAAGTGACGAAGTCCGGATGCGTCCCTCCGAGTTCCTTCGCAAGCCGGAGCAGAATCCGCGAGAAAGCATCGATTCCGGGTCCATCCCAATCCTTCAGGCAACCCTCACGGGCGAGCAATGTGTGCAATTGCGCCAGTGCCTCGGTCTTGTGCTCGCCCCAAGGCATCGTCGGCAGTGGATTCAGAATCGGAAATTCGAGGCGAGTGGCCGCTGCCGCGCAGGCCTCGTTCAGAACCATCTCCCAGCCACCCGAGAGCGACAGCGCACGCGGCATCCGAAGATCCGCGAGCAGCGATGTTTCCAGAGACTCGAGGGTGTGGTGCAGAGTCCTGTCGATGACCACCCCCTCGCCGGCGAGGCCGGCCAGACACTCACGCCTCGCCTCCTGACTGGGATGGATCACCAGAATGCGGGCGGGCCCGCCCGACGTTACAGGGCGGAAGTCCCTGCATTGGGCTATCAGGTGCTTGCGCAACCACTCTGGCAAGGCCCCAGCGAAGACCTCCTCATTCGTGATACACAAGACAGATTCCAGAACCATGACCTCACCGAGCGTCAGCGATGCACCGCGGGGGTTATTGAATCAAACGCACGAATCGGGCGTCACGCTCAATCTTCGCGCAGATGCCGCGCGACGGGGACTGCTGCGAGCAGTGAGAGCAGTGTCGAGAGGCCCGCTGCTGGCAGCGGATTCGGGTTGCGGGCCTCATCGTGGACGATTTTCCAATCGACGAGCAGAATCGCCTTCATATCGTCGCCATCCCACGCTGTTGGGACATCGACGGACAGACTTCCACTGTCACTATCGAGAGCGATAGCCTCGTGCAGAACGTGAAGATAATCCTCCAAGTTATTCGACCCCTCTGAGAAGTGAGCAGAATCCTCGACGAACATCAACCAAGCCGTCGTCTGCTGTTCGGGGCAGTCGTCAGCACAGGAGAAGACGAGATCGTCGAGCGACCAAGAGAAAGTCGCTGCTTCAGCCTCGAATGAGACGCCGAATTCAATCGCTCCTCCCACGAACCAAGCTGTGCTGCCAACAGCCATCGACCAAGTGTAATCGTCAATCAGACTCTCTCCCTTTGGACTGGAGCCGATATGCATCCGCTCGCCATCGATGATCGAAGTGGGGGCTAGGCGAGGGCCGCCGCCGACCGCTGTCGAGGATTCACCATAAACCGCCTCCCAACGCTCCTCGGTGCTGTTGCTACCAAATGGATCCTCGATCTCAAAGAAGTGTCGATGATAGTGGATCTGAACCGCATCAATGCCGCTCAGGACTTCCTCCATCGCGTGCTCTGAGGTCACACAGTTCGAGCACCAAGTCGCAGTGTAGACCTCGACGATGCTCGGTATATCGTTGTACTGCATCGAAATCGAAGTGTCACTCGCCCCCTCACCCAAGGCTATCGTCAGACCCCCGAAAGTCCCTGCATCGGCTTGTTTTCTGGCAACCTCCCACAGTGGCTCGCTCTCAGCACTGGCGGCTATTGGCGCGAGGAGAAGCGCAGTCAAGGCGAGCGCCAGAATGGTTCTCATGGTGCTTCCGAAATCGACGCTCGGATGAAAGGTTCGGCTTCATTGCGTCGCTTCGAATCGGCTCTCAAACATCGGCAAAAGCTGCAATCGTGCGCTCGATATCCTCGTCCGTGATGTGGAGATGGATGACTGCGCGGATGCTCGAATCGGTGAGGGCGAGGACATCGATGCCTTGCTCGGCCAGACTTTTGACCAAATCAGCGGCTGCCCCAGCAGCAGTATCGACGAAGACCATGTTAGACTGAACGGCCTGCAAATCCACCGAAAAACCCTCCATAGAGTTGACGGACTTCGCCAGTTTGAGGGCTCTTGCGTGGTCGTTGGCCAAGCGCTCGACGTTGTGGTCGAGCGCGTAGAGTCCGGCAGCGGCGAGGATGCCTGCTTGCCGCATGCCGCCGCCGAGCATCTTACGCCAGCGGTGGGCTTCATCGATCGTCGCTCGGTCAGAAATCAGCAAGGATCCAACGGGCGCGCCCAGTCCTTTGGAGAGGCAGATTGCGATGCTGTCGAAATCGCGGACCATCCTGGCCGCCTCGGTACCGGTGGCCACAACGGCGTTGAAGATGCGGGCTCCATCGAGGTGAGCGCGGCAATCGTTGGCGTGGGCGATGGCGCATATCTCGTCCATCGCTGCTTGGCTGTAGAGCGAACCTCCGCCCATGTTGGCGGTGTTCTCGACGCAGATGAGGCTGCAGTCGGGGAAGTGCGACTGGCTGCCCTCGGCTTTGCGAATCGCAGCCTTGACGTCGGCTGGAGACATGATGCCGCGAGGTCCGTTGAGCAGAGCGATCGAGCAACCGGAGATGCCAGCGTAGCCGCCCCCTTCGTAGAGGTAGATGTGGGATTTCGAGTGGGCGATCAACTCGTCCCCCGGCTTCGTCTGAGACTTGATCGCCAGAGCATTCGCCATCGTTCCGGAGGGCACGAAAAGAGCCGCTTCCTTTCCCAACAAAGCCGCAACTCGATCCTGCAACTCGATGACGGTCGGGTCATCACCCAGCACATCGTCGCCGACCACTGCCTTCGCCATCACTTCACGCATCGCCGGGGTCGGCTGAGTCACGGTGTCGGAGCGCAGGTCGACACGCTCACTCGGATAGTCGCGCACAGCGCACCGTGCATCCCGTTGCCTATCAAGAGCACCGACGTGAGAACCGGCGCGAAGAAAAGCCCGCAATCACGAAGAGATTCGGCTCTTGAAAGCCTCATCAAACTCAGGATTGAAAGGAATTTCGTCGACTGCTACGCAGTCGTTCCCGAAGCCGCTTCGTAGACATTGAAGGCGTACAAGGGGGGAGTGTAGATGTGGATATTTATCAGTTCGCGTTCGGCGTCGTTAGAAATCTGGTGGATGTCGGGTTCGTCAGCTGCACAGACCTCTCCGCGTTGGTAGGTCCGCACCCTGGTCGGTACTGCCATACCCTGCTCGTCGAGCGAATGGATGGTCTCTGTGGAGACGCCGGAGGCGATGAGGAAGGCGCAGTCGCTGCCGACGTGATCGTGGATCGGCGTCGATTGGCCGGGTTTCCAGGTATTTGCTACGAGTTCGTAGAACTCGCTTTTCTTGATGACATTCCTCTGGTAGTCGACATCGGCAGAGCCGATGCAATTCCTCAGTGCTTCGAGGTTGATCGAGATGCCTCGAAGTCGGTGGTCGAGCTCATCGAGGCCTGGTCTGCGATCGATCTCGTCGAGCCACTCTATCAGGACCGAAAGGCCTGTACATCGGGACAATAATTCATCTCGAACCAATGGTTCGAGGTCGACCTGAGTGACCATTGATTGCTCAGAAAGGGTCGCCGCTGATGACTATTCCGTCCTTGGTGCTAAGCACCAATTTCGATATCTCTGCAGCCGATTTACACTCGATGCGCGCTGAGTAAGCAAGTGTTCTGGAGCACACCGGCGAATCGGTAAAAGTGAAACAATGATAGACTCCTTCCGGAATTCGACCATTTTTGTTATATATTCAATGAATTGCGCAGAAACTGCTCGCTTAGGCGGGAGGAAGAAAAATATGGAAGTTGATATGAATGCAATGAAAGCAGAGATTGGCGGTGCCTTCGTGGTATCGTGGCTGGTCCTTGGACTCGGCTTAGATACCTTGGAGGGCGCAGTTGCTCTTGCGGCGGTCTGGATGACCTTCGCTGGGGCTCACGTCCTGCCGGTTGTGACCTGGTGTCACATGATGACTGGTGATCTCGGAGATGCCGAAGGAAATTGGATGGCGAACGGAATGCGATTGCTCGCACAGGCCGTTGGTGCCCTCGTGGCCATTATGATGATGACCGAAGTGGGTGCTATCGAGACTGGCTGGGCAGCTGCGGAGTTCGCGGCCCCTGAGGCTTGGGGTGCGATAACAACCGTCGCCGCTGGTGCAATCTGGTGGACCATACACACGAGGAGCGATTCCGCGTGGGTAAGCGCCTTTGGCCTGATGGTCGTTGGCGGAGCGATGGCCCTTGATGGTGGACACCAGATGGGAGCATCACTTGCAAGCAGTGCAGACGGCATCGTTGATGTCGCTATGGCCTGGATTGTTGATGGTGCGATGGTCGGTGTTGGAGCCCTTTTGGCTAACACCATCGATGACGCCCTCTGAAGTTCTGGAATCTGATTCTCTGAACTGATACACGTAAGGCAGGCTGGGGGAGTTTTCTCTCCCAGCCTCGCCGATACTCTCAACCCCCCTCAGAGGATTCCTTCTGTGGGGGCTTCTTCAGTTTCGTGGGAAACCTGTTGTTCCTGGCGATTCGGCCTTCTCGTAGGCCTCTGCTGCTAGGGAGGATCAATTGACGAATGTGATTGGTTGACCTGGGAAATCAATTGACCAATGACAGGTCACCGGTGATGGCATCTATCGAAGAGCGCGGGCCAGGGCCGATGCCCACGACCGTGACGGTCCCTGCTGGGATCTCGGTGTGGCCGGCATCGCTGACGAGGTAGGTAACAAGGCCGGCTGACTTTGCTCTGCCGAGGATGCGCCGCAGTGAGTCCTCGTCGGGCGCTTTGCAGACGATCTTGCGCCCGCCATCCCTGCGATAACGGTCGAGTGTGCGAGGCGATACCTTACGCGCGCGCAGAACACATTCCGCAACAGCGTGCCCGCATTGAGCCGCCAACTTGCCTCTCGAGAGTTTGAGGTCCGCACGCGTCACGAGGACCATGGTGATTTCTTCAGTTCGTGACAATCTCACTCACCGTCTCACTCGTCGGTGCGATGGAATGGCGCAGCAGCATATCACCGATAGGAGCTGCCATCCACGCAGCGAAGACGAGATTGCCCACAGCGTGGTAGAGATCGAATAGCAGCCCATTGAGCAGATACGGGGCGAGCATCGCTGGGTCGGTCTTCAGCAGGATGCTCGAAGAGACGATCCAGTTGAAAGTAAAACCCGAGATAAAGGCGAGGGCTGCAACCCTGTTGAGTTGAAGTTCTCCCTCAATCAGCAGTCGGTCGGCCAGAAGCGCACCGGAACAGCCGACCGCACCCCAGCCAATCACCTGAAAGAGAGTCCACGGACCGTGTCCCAAGACTAGGACATTGGTCGACAGCGCAACCACGCCAGCGAGGGCGAAGGCACGAGGAGAACCCAGATAGATTCCCGCGAGGAGAACGATCAGCGTCACCGGTTGGATGTTCGGCAGAGGCTCGAAGAGGATGCGGCCTGCGAATGCGAAAACAGCCAGCAGCGCCAGCATGATCCACCCGCTGTTTTCATCCAAACGACGCTCGGCCTTGAGCAATGCGAAGACGATGACGGAGAGAATCGCGGCGTTGAGCAGAAGGGTCTCGGCCGGAGCCAGAGCGATGTTGTGGAAGTCGTACATACCGGAACCCCGTTTCTCTGGCGGTCAGGTCATTCTTCAGCGTTGCTGAGCGGAAGAACTCACCAAGTGCCGATGCGCCAGAGAATCACATCGCCTTCTGAGAGGATTACATCGCCGATTCCCAGCCATGACATCTCGCCGTTGTGGTGCAATTCCCAATATGCTCCACTGAAGTCGCCCGTGACTTCGGCATCGTTGAGCCCTCCGATTGTGTGAACGTATGGCCCCCAATCACCGACCTCGTAGCCGACTGCCAAATGGCCACCTGCTACGCGGGTCGCATCGAGCATGAATTCCATGCCATCGCTATATCCGGAAAATCCGCCGACGCAGGCGCCGGTCACGTTGTAGTTTTCATTCACGCCGATTACCGAGCCGTCGGCGTCGATCATTGTCACTCCAGACGAGTATATCGAGTGAGGGAAATCGTCTGGGAATAACACGCAAATGACTTGTTCATCATTCCATTCAGACGGCAGTCCATCGTGTGCCGATTCGCTATCGTTGACGTATTTTGCAGATTCTTCAGAGATTGCATCGCGTATCGCTGGTGCGAGTAAAACGAGGGCGACGAGGACCAGAATCGATGCGGTCCTGAGTTTGTCTGACATGGAGCCTGAGGGCTGGTTCATCAGTCTATGAAGTTAGTCGAGTCTAATCTTTCAGAATCTCTGAAATCTTCTCTCTGAGGATCTGGCTCACGAGAGCACCGTCGGCGGACCCGCCCAACTCTGCCATCACCATTCCCATCAGGGGGCCGACTGCGGCCATTCCGCGCTCTGTGATGAAGTCGGCTCGGCTCGTGATGACGGCCTTGACGGCATCGGCGACCGCACTGGTGTCGGCTGGTGTGAAGCCTGCTTCTTCGGCTTGCGTGGTGAACCATTCAAGGCGGTACTCGAATTCGGTTTCACTATGGGATGGACCGTTCTGCCAAAGGGTGCGGGCCATCGGGACGATTCCTTCTCTGGTGATGACGCCTTGCTCGCGGGCGTGCAATGACAGTGTGAGGACGGGCCACGGTACGTCTTCGGCTGTTCGCCCGGTTCCCTCGGCGATCTGCTCTCGCGTGTTGTCGAGGAGTGCTGATGCTGTGGCTTTGGCTGGTAGGGGCGGGCATCCGCATGGGCCGCCTTCGAGAGCGGTTGCGAAGACATCGTCGAGTTCGGCGCCGATCAGAGCCTCGATCTGGTTCTGCGAGATTTCGTAAGCGGTCAGGCGGTTTCTGCGTTGTTCACGGTTGAGAGGCAGGTTGGCTTGAATGTCGGACCAACGCTGCTCTTCGAGGGTCAGAGTGGGGATGTCGGTCTCGGGGTACATTCGCGCTCCGCCGGGCAGAGGTCGCATGGCGGTGGTTGTTCCGTCCTCAGGAGAGCCCTTGCGGATGACCACGTTGCGGACTTCCTGAGGAATTCTGTGGTAGGCTTTTCTGGCTCGGGTGATGACCGATTCGAGGGCTAGGTCGGCCTGCCACTCGGGTGCTACACAGAGTACGAAGGCGTCTGCTTCTGCGAGGTCGAGGCCGCTGCGGATGGCTTCGACTTCTGTTGCTTCGATTCCGTAAGCTGGTAATTCGTCGGAGTGGAAGATGCCCGCGACTCCTGCGAGTTTCGCTGCGCTTGCCAACTCTCTTCCGAGGCGAGGCAATTGGGCGTTCTCATCGTCCATTTCCTTGTTGCCGATTCGGTTGGCGAAGCCTGGTAGGATCGCTGCCTTGACGCCGGCTCCTCTGGCGAGGGAGTCGGTGACCATCTTGGATGAGCAATTGGCGAAGAGTCCTGTGACTTCATGAAGTTGCATGGGTATACGCGCTGAGGCTGCCTTTGCGACGCGATTCTCGGTTGGAATCTGGTCATCGCGTCGGTCCGTGGGAAGTTCGGGCAGATTCGCCTCTTGACGCAGATCGTTTGCGAGTCGGTAGAGGTGGAGTTGGCGGGCCATCTCGAGACGGATGATTCGAGGAATCCAGTCAAGGTCTTGACAGCCCTTGATTTCGACGCGGTCTCCGCAGGCGAGGCTGACGTTGAGATCCTGTCTGATGGTACCCAGTCCACGTCGAACCATGCGGGTGTCACGCAGCAGGGTTCCGAGGGCCAGTGCGGTCTCTTTCGCATGTTCGGGGCTCTGCACATCGGGCGCTGTCGCAATCTCCACAAGGGGCACTCCGAGCCTGTCGAGTGTGTATATGACGACCTCGCCGTGCTCGGTCGAGCGGGTGTCGAGTTTTCTCGCCGAATCCTCCTCGAGACATATGACATCGATTCCGACCTCACCCGTCTCAGTCGTCAGGATGCCGTCGGTCGCCACCAGAGTCGTGCGCTGGAAGCCACTCGTGTTCGAGCCGTCGACCACGGTTTTGCGCATTGCCTGTAGAACCGGTACCGGCTTGGCGTCCATCATCGCCGCTATCGTCAAGGTCGCATCGATCGCCTTCGAATCGTGACCGAGTGGTGGAGCCTCATCCATCTCGATGAGGCCTGCGTTCGGCGATTGAACATAGACGAATGAGCGATTGCGGCGCGCCTCGAAGCGGGCTGCGACATCGACGCGCCCACCCTCGCCTTGAGTGGCTCGGAGGCGTCGGTTGTTGCGATTCCATTGCGCTGGAATCTCCCCGATTTTGAGGTCGAATAGCCGACTCGGCATCCGCGAATGCAACTTGCCGGTCGCGAGTTGCTGGTGAATCTCGAGACCGCACATGAAGCCGAGCCCGATCTGGTCTAGGCTCGAAGGGCGCCGGATGTCGCCCAAGGGTTGCGATGCGCTCACGCCACGAGGCGGTGAGTCATGGCTCATAGGCTCAACGGGCGAATGAATACTCGTCGTTGCGAGGACTGAACAATTCACCACTCTGCAGCATCTTCGAGATCATGTCCTCGACCTGATATTCTGTAATACCCTTCGAAGCGGTTCGATTCAGCAGATCATTCATCGTTGCCACGCCCCTCTCCGAAATTATGTCACGAAGCGTCACTCGAATCACCTGAGCCGCATTCCGCTGTTGAACCGATACTCCCGAGATCAATTCCGATTCATCCTCGATCCCCGCTTCCTCGCGCCAATGTCTGAAGACAGCGATCGACATCTTCGCGTCATCCGCATTCGCCACCTCGCGAAGGAACATCCGCGCATGGGCCTCAGTCAATCGAATCAATGCCTCGAGTGCACGCGGAGTGATTGGAATGACATCGACTTCGCCATACTGGTCGTCGCGATTGAAGGATTGTCTCTCATTGGTGTAATATTCCAGAATCAACGCTTTAGCGTCAACACTCAGATCAGGATGGATATTTCTCTTCGCATAGGCGATGTATTTGCGCAGGAACTCGATCGTCAGGTGTTCTGATTCATCGTATCCTGTGGCGAAAATCAAACCCTCCTCGGCCTCTCGAATGTCGTATTCCATCGCCTCATCGATCTTCGCCTCGCTGATTCCTCTGGTTCGTACCTCGAGGATGTGACGTGCGATCCTCTCGTCATCCTCGACGCGCGCCTCGTCTCTGAGCATCCAGATGATGTCGAAGCGCGAAGCGAGAGCAGGTGGCAAACCGGTCTCCTTGAAGGAGTTGATCACACTCTCGTTCGGTCCTCGCTTAGTGAAGCGACCCTGGGTCGGATTCGCTGCAGCGAGAATCGAGCAGCGGGTGTTCAGGGTCGCCTTGACGCCGCCCTTCGAGATATCGAGACGCTGCTGTTCCATCGCTGGGTGCATGGTTCGACGATCCTCCTCGCTGATCTTGTCGAATTCGTCGATGGCCGCGAGACCCCTGTCTGACAGTGGCAGGACACCGGCTTCGAGAGCGAAGCGGCCGCCGCCGCTGAAATCGTCGCGCACAGCGGCGGCGGTCAAGCCAGCGCCAGAGACACCGCCGCCGGTAGCGTACATGCCACGCGGCGAGAGTTTCGACATGTAGATCAGCAATTGTGACTTGGCGACACCTGGATCTCCCATCAGCAGAATGTGGATGTCGCCACGCAATCTCGTACTATCTTGATTGAGTCGCGAGACTCCGCCGAAGAGTTGCAGAGCCAGTGATCGCTTGACATAATGCATGACACCAGTGGCGTAGATCGAAGGCGCGATGGAGCGCTGCATGAGTTGTAGAAGATCGGAGCGACTGGAGATTTCGAGTATCGCTTCGCGGTCCTCATCGGTTATCTTGATCTCAGTGAAAGGTGTGCTCTCATGCTCTGAACTGACCATGTGATAGATGATGTCGAACATCGGAGTTTTGCGATTCCGCTTCACCTCCGAATGAACTACTGGGATGATGTTCACCACAACCCTCTGACCGGGCAGATGCTTGTTGACCAACTCGCCTTCGACGAGAACGTGAGCGCGGGACGGCTGGGCACCGCTGGGAACGTTCTCGGGCACTTCCTGAACCTCGATCCATTGATTGTTGACCATCCTCGAGATGTTCATCACCAGATTGAATCTGGTCTCGCCACTGCGCCCCGCCGAGGCTCCGCAACCGGTCTCAGGCGGGCAGCGGAGCGGTTCCTTGAGTTCGCGTTCATTATCCTGAATCATCTCCACGGTGTGCTCGCAAGCCTCGCATTGGAAGACAGCGCGGTGGATTCGCGGCTTTATCTCACTAATCTTGGTGACGATGACCTCGGCGCTGCGCAGCTGCCCGATGTCGTTGCTGCCGACATCGCGTAGATCACGGCGGCTGTCTCTTGGAAGCTCGCCCACGCGCAGGATGCAGTCGATGTCCTCGCCGCGCTCGCGGCAGATCTCATTCAGAGTCCTTCGTCCAGAATTGAGAATGTTGCTAGGATAGGCGAGGACGTCTTCGGCGAATTCCGGATCGAAGGCCTGCAGATCATGGAATGTGAGTTCAAGAACCGGCGTATCCGATTGCTTCGAAAGCAGAAGAATCATCTCCGATTCTTTGGCTTCGGAGAAGAAAGTGCGCCAACGCGCCGAGGAATCTATCGCTGCCATGCTCATGGATTATCGCCGCCGGGCGAGGGAAGTGCTAAGACGCAGTCTATGAACAGTTTGCAGGCAAAATGCCACCCCTTGATTTCCACTGTAGAAGAAAGGCGTTCGACGTCGTCGAAATGCGAGGCTGAAGGCTTCCACTGCAACCGAAATCGTATTGGCGCCGAGCCCACAGGAAAACCACCTTGCGAAAAAATCGAAAATACGCTCTTTTCCAATCAAGACCACCCATCTGGTACAATCCAGAAGAGATGGGGTCGCTTTGAAGCGAAGCCCTTCCATCCGCTGCCATGGAGCATGTACGGTCCGGTGAGGATGTCTTCGTGAGGTTGGATCCCGGAGAGGAGATGCACGCAGCTTTGCAGAGCCTATCAGAAACTGGAATCCAATGTGCAGCAATCACCAGCGGAATAGGTCGAGTCCGCGATATTCGCATCGGCTACCTCGATGGAGAAGGCGTTTACCAGACTCGAGAATATGCGGATTCGATGGAGTTGTTGTCGACGCAGGGCAACCTCGCGCCGGGGCCGGATGGGCCGTTCAGCCACATCCATGTCGTGCTGTCTGACGATGACCACGTAGTGCAGGGAGGACACCTCTTCCACGCTACCGTTCACGTCACCGCCGAACTTCACCTCCGTGTACTGGATTCGGGCTCTGAGGCGATGCGTCGTGAGTCGACGGCTTCGGAATTCATGGCTCTGTCATTCTGTGCTGTGGAGTGATTCTGATGCGGGTTCTCTGGGCTCACGGGCTCGAGGGCAGTCCGGGTGGTTCGAAACCGACGTATCTGGCAGAAGAACTCGGCTGGGATGTCCTCGCACCTGAGATGAATGCCTATGGTTGGACGATTGCCGAACAGACTCGAGCGGTTGGGGATGCGATTGCTCGGGATGCCATCGTTGGTGGTCCCGACCTCGATGTTCTGATGGGTTCCTCCTACGGGGCTCTCGCTCTCGCCAATGCTGCTGCTGTGGTTGAGGGGAATGGCTCAAACACTCCACGGCTGGTTCTGCTGGCACCCGCCTTCGGCTTGGCTGAGAATTTTCGAGCGACGGTCGGCGAGGCTGGTTGTCGCGAGTGGGAAGAACGGGGTTCTCGGCCGTATTTTCATCATGGGTTCGACCGAGAGGTCGAATTCGGCTGGGATTTCATGCAGGCTGCCGATTCGATGTCGTGGCCTGAAATGCCTCATCCGACGATCATCATCCACGGAAAGTCGGATGAAATCGTGCCCATCGAAAACTCTCGACGAATTGCCGAGGAATTCGATGATGTCGAACTGATCGAGGTCGAGGACGGTCACCGTATGCAGGAATCACTGCATTACATGGCGCTCGCTGTCGAGCGAGTCCTCGCGCGTTGAGGAATCAATGCGAGCCGAGAAAGTATTCGCCGATTTCAGGGTCTGTTAGAATGTGCTTGGCATCGCCAGTGTGAACGACTTTGCCGCTGGCGATGATGTAACCGCGGTCAGAGCGCGCCAAGGAGAGTCGCGCGTTCTGCTCGACGATGAGCACGGTGATACCCTCGGCGCGCAGAGAGTCGATACGCTCGATGATCTGCTGCTGGTAGAGCGGGCTGAGAGCCGCTGTCGGTTCATCGAGCAGGAGGAATGTCGGGTCGGAGATGAGAGCTCGAGAAATCGCCAGCATCTGTCGCTCTCCACCCGAGAGAGAAGCTGCCAGATCGTGTGTGCGATTGCGCAGGTCGGGGAACATGTTCAGGGCTCTCTCGATTCTTTCGTTGAGCAATTTGGTAGGCAGAGCATTACCACCCATCTGCAGGTTCTCATGCACGGTCAGTGAAGGGAAGACATTGTCCACTTGCGGGACATAAGCGATGCCGCGATTGACGAGTTGGTCGGTTCGCCAGCCCGAGACATCCTCGCCATTGTGCTCGACGGTGCCCGAATAGTGGGTGGCGATGCCGAAGATCGTCTTGATGAAAGTCGACTTTCCGCAGCCGTTCGGTCCGATGATGGTGACGAACTCACCCTCATCGACATGGATATCGATATCGTAGAGGATCTGTACCGAGCCATAGCCGCCGTTGAGGCCTTTGACATCGAGAACACGCTTGCTCATTCACTCGCCTCCGTTTCCTCGCCTGCACCGTCAGTTTCGTCTTCGCCTGCCGCACCGAGGTATGCCTCGATGACCGCGCGGTTCGACCGCACCTCTTCGGGTGTGCCGACCATCAGAATCTCCCCCTCATTCATGACGATGATGCGGTCGACTCCTTGTCTGAGAATGAAATCCATGTTATGCTCGATCACCAGAACCGAGATACCAGTCTCGGTGACGATTCTGCGCAGGTTGTTGAAGATCTTGAGAGCCAATGGACCCGCTACGCCTGCAACCGGTTCATCGAGCAAGAGGAGTTGTGGATCGCCCATCATCGAGCGGCCGATGTCGACGAGTTTCGACTGCCCGCCGGACAACTCGCTTGCGAGATTGTGCGCCATGTGCGGCACCTCCAACTGATCCAGAACCGCATAGGCGCGAGCGAGGCGTTCCGCCTCGGCTTTGCGTGTTCTTGGGGAAAATATGGCGAGGAGGCGATTAGGAGCGAATTGGTTTCTGGGCGGGACCATGAGATTCTCGATGACGGTCATTCTTCGCCATAGTCGCGTGTGTTGGAATGTGCGTGTGAAGCCGAGATTCTGGATCTCATCGGGGCGCATATCCGCTGCGTTCTGTCCGAAAATCTCGATGTCTCCAGCGGTCTGCTCCAGCAGGCCGCTGATGCAGTTGAAAGTGGTCGATTTACCACAGCCATTGGGTCCTATCAGTCCTACGAACTCGCCTTCACCGATCTCGAAGGAGACGTTGCCGACGGCGATCAGTCCACCGAATTCCTTGCGCAGATTCTCAACCTTCAGAACTGTCTCGGGCATCTCAGGCACCTCCTTCTTGAGTCGGATTTTCGAGCGCCGGTTTCGGCGGCCGGCTCGGAACTTCAGGCAGCAGCCCCTTGGGGTTGAATTTGAGAGAGAACAGGATCAGGGAGCCGACGAGAAGCACCTTGACATAAGCCATGTTTGTCACGATGTCGCCGCCGATGAAGGTCTCCTCGATCGAGCGCTCCCCCATCACCAGAGCTGTGAAAGTGAAGACTGCCGCACCGGACAAACCAGTTGTTTTGATGCCCTTCCAATCGAAGAGTAAACCGATGATTGCGATGATGATGAATACTTCGACGACTGCCCAAGAATCCCTCACCAGCCATTCGAATAGAGTGTCGATTCTCTCTGCTGTCACATGCAGGGGCAGGTCGGAAGAACCCTGTCCAGCTACCAAGACGTTGAAGACGAATTCCATCAGGACGATGATGAATGCGCCGATTACCATTCCCTTGTTATTGGCGGCTCCACCGACGATGAAGGCGGCCCAGACTAGGAATGTCGAGCGGGCCGGCATCATGTGATTGGGCTGGAAACCTGTCAGTTTCCAGGCCCAGAGCGCTCCTGCGAAGGCTGCGATTGCAGCCCCAAGTGCGAGGCTCGCTGCCTTGTGAGTGAGGATATCGTGACCGTGGTGCTGCGCGACCTCCTCGTCCTCGCGGATGGCGCGCAGTATCCGGCCCCAAGGCGAAGCGAGGATGATTTCGAGTAGCCACCAAATCGCGATGAGGCTGACCACTCCGATGATTGCGAGCAGCATCATGTAAGGGGCAGGTTGTCCGAGATTCATCAAGTCGCCAATTCTCTCAGCAGCGCTGCCGATACCGACGACGTCGGCACAATCTCTAGCGCTCATCGCGGTGATGACATCGTCTGCAGTGCCAAGAATCCCATCTGGGCCTGCCAGTGGCGCCTTCATCGGAGCCGCTCCAGCACAGAACCACCAAGTCTCACCGGGAAGCGTGTAGCGTGAGATTCCGATTGACGAGCCCCATGAGCCGGCTCGCAGCAAGGGCTCGCCGGCCAGCAGAACCCTGACGATCTCGCCCAGCGAAATCGTCACGATGGCGAAATAATCCATCCGCAGTCGAGCCGTCGGGTAAGCCAGTAGCCATCCGAATGCGGCGCCTATCATAACAGCGACAAGAGTCGCCCAGAAGACCGGCCAATCATAGCCGTGAAGGTCGGAAGGCGCACTGAGGATTCCGACGACGATCGAACCGATTCCGACAAAGAATATCACACCGAAATTGACCATTCCCGTCACGCCGGTGTGCAGATTCAGAGAGAATGCCATCAGAGCGAATATCGAGAGTGTGACCAGCACATTCGAGACTTGCAATGTCTTGACGAATGCCGAGTTCGGGCCGTCAGCTACCGGTAGCCAAGCGAGGAATGAAAGAAGAACGATGAACATCATGGCGAAGGCGATCCAGGAACCGTTTGGACTCTCTCTGCCATAGGGTGCACTACTACGTAATGACTTGACGAAGGAGTTCGTATCCCTCAATTGCTCCATTTGAGTACGAGTTACGTCGCGAGCGGTCCTTTTAGTGAGGACGAACCCCGATTCAACATTGAAGTCAGCGAGTTCCGCCACTCAGTGATGGGCGTTGAGACATCATCAAGGATATTGATAACCGGTTTCAGCAGATCATCATCTCTGCCCTTCAGCAGATAGATGCCCTCTCCGATGGCGATCAACCAAACCAGAATCGGAATAGCCGGCCAGATTATGTCGCCGAGCGTTGAGAAAGCATCGAGCAACCAGAACTCGGCGTTCATCAGATCGAACCAAGAATTGTTGAGATCGGTGAGAAAATCGGCACTCCAGCCTTCGTGGAGGTAGGGAGCCATATCGCTTGGAGGCGTGGGTACATCAGATTCGGTGAAAGGAGTGTCTTGAGGAATCAGCGAGCCATCGCTTCGACCGGTCAGAAGTTGCAGATTTGAATTGATGCCCTCGGTATCCTGACAGGTCTGTGAACAAGCGCCATCAGAGAAGGAATTGGCTCCGATGAAATCCGTCATCCTCTTGATGAAGTAGGCTGCGATTGTCACGATCATCATCGATTGACCGCGCGAGGCTTGGCGCTGCTGGAATTTGTGAGCTCCCAGAGCGCCGAGGGGTGAGAATGCCAATGCCGCGCCGAGTTTATTCGATGGAACAGAGTTGTCTTCGGCTCGTTTACGCAGTCTATCGACCTTCCATTTCTCGTAGGCGTCGCCTATTCCCTCGGGCATGATCATCAGAATCGCGATGAGGAAGATGTAGGGCATGACGCCGTCGAGCGCGGTGTAATTCGACCTCCCCAAAGGATAACCGATACCTATCAGAATCGGTGAAGACAACGCTCGCACGAATCCCACGATGAGTGAGCCGACGATGACACCTGGAATCGAGCCGATCGTCCCTAGAACGATGATGGCGAAAGCCGGCAGAAGGAGTGTGAATGCAGTCTCTGGAGTGAATCTCAGCGTCATCGCGAAGATAGCACCTCCCATTCCTGATAATCCGGCTGAAAGGAAGGCGCTGGTCATCTGCACACCCTCGACGTTGATGCCGCTGCTGGCAGCCAGATCCGGATTGTCGGCAACCGCTCGCATGCGGCGGCCAAGTCGAGTCTTTGTCAGAAGAATGAACAATAGCGCGACTGCGGTGAAAATCAGAATCGGCATCGCGCCCTTGTAGTAAGCATAGCCAGTCGTCGCCTGAGTGAGGCAGTCGTTGGCGATGTCATAAGTCTCCCAGAGAGGTTTGCTGCCGCCGGTGCTCGTGATGTGTTGCATCACCGTCTCCCCAGTCGTTGGGTCAACCGCCTCCTCACATGCACCATAGGTATAGGTCTGAGCAGCCACAAGCGTCTCCCCAGTCGTTGGATCGATTGTTGCCTCAGCAAGGCTACGATCTCCTATGTTGAAGCGAAATTTGTTGGTGGGAATGTCCCAGCGCAGTGAGGGGACACGCCAATCGGCGTCGGGTTCGAACATCATTCGACCGGCGCCGAATCTGAGATAGATCACAGCCCGTAGAATGAGCGCGATTCCAAGAGATGCGATCATCATCACTTGGGGTGAGGCATCGCGCTCGCGGAATCCACGGTAGACCAGCCTGTCGATGAGGATGCCTGCGAAACCGGTGAGAATGAATGCCCCGAGAACCGTCCAGATGAGGAGAGACCAGACCAAGGTGCCATCCCGTGGGGCATTGTAGAGTGGGAAGAAATGTTCAGTCCAGACCATCACCATCGAGAGATACATTCCAATCATGAAGAATTCAGATTGGGCGAAGTTACCGTATCGCTGAACCTTGTAGGTGAGGGTGAGACCGACCGCGATCGCGAGGTAGGTCGAGGACCATGTGAGAGTGCCTACGCCTATCGAGACCAGATCGATTGTGATCGTCGCATCATCGGCGAGTCCCTTGAAGAGAAAATCGAGGGTGAGCCAGACCATTCCGAGCAGGAAGAGAGGAGAAAGTGCGATTCCAAGGCTTCGCGCGTTGCTCTCAGGGACGTTGTCGAAAAGAATTTTGATGAGGAAGAAAGAGCCGCAGATTGACTGGACGACTTGTAGCAGCCAGACCATGTCATAGGGAATGCCGCCGGCCGCTATCCAATCGAGAAGATTGAGTGAACCCCTGCCATCTAGCAGGCCGGAAAGGGCGTCGAGAATAATCGCCAGTGCGAGGATTGTACGACGCTGGCCTGGATGCAAAGAATTCCAAGTGGATTTCAGATTTTCAAGCATCAATCACACCGTCTTAGAGTCTGTCTATCCGGTGCACTAGCGTCGCTTCAAATTGAGGTTGGGGGGCGCTCCGACGGGTCTGATGACCCGTCGGAGCGCTTTACGTATCCCTAATTGCCTTGTTCAGGCGTTCTGGATGCCGCCATCGCGGGTCCAGAATCTGTCGCAGTTGAACGAGACCGTTCCGTCGCCTGCTACGGCGAAGGTTCCGACGCAGTAGCCGTTACCGGCAACGTCGCCCCCAGCATCGAAGCTGTGGACGCCGCTTGCACCGACGAAGCCTTGGCCGACTACAGAGATCATCGCGCTCAGTGGTGTACCCTCTGGGCTGGATAACTGTGCGAAGACAGAGTATCCGATGATGATTATCGCATCGAATGCCTCAGCGGTGTAGATGCCGCCAGCGCAGTCTGGGATGGATCCGCAGATTGCTGCGAAAGCCATCGAGCGCTCGTTCGGGGTAGCCGAAGCTGGCTTGGTCGCCACTGCGCCGTCGAGCATCGAAGTGTCGGACATGCCGACCGCGATGCCTTCCTCAGCGATTCCATCGCCGCCGTAGACGGCGCCGGTGAAACTCTGAGCAGACAACTCTTCGAGGATGGCTGCACCATCGCTCGCGTACGAGATGAGCATGACACTGTCACACCCACCATCGACGACCGCCTGCACCTGAGAGGTGAAGTCGGTGTCGGTGTCAGCATAGCCGATCTTGTCACACAGAGTGTTGCCAGCGTCAGTCCATGCATCATCGAAGGAGTCGGCGAGGCCAGACCCGTAATCGTTGTTCATGTGCAGCAGAGCAATGTTCGAGGAACCGCCTGCTGTCACGACATCAGCCAGAGCTGGGCCCTGAATCGCGTCGCTCGGTACCACACGGAAGAACAGTGGGTAAGCCGTAGCGTCACTGAGTCCAGGGTTGGTGCTCGCGTACGAGATCATTGGGATGCCAGCAGCCGAAAGAATCGCGTTAGCACCCATGGTCGCACCTGAGCAGGCAGCGCCTGCAACTGCGACGACACCGGCGTCGACCAGAGTCTGAGCGCCGGTTGCAGCGGCAGTACCGTCGCAGCCGGAGTCAGCCATGACCAACTCGAACTGGAGACCACTGCTCCAGCCCGCGATGTTCATCATACCTAGAGCGATGTTCGCAGCAGCACCGAATCCAGGCGCGTAGACCGCGATAGGACCGGTGATTGGGTTCAGGAACCCGATCTTGACTGTCATGCCTGTGAACTCGGTTGCAGCTACTCCGCCATCGCGAGTCCAGTGGGCTCGGCAACTGAAGAAGACGTCTGTCGAGGACAGAGCATCGAAGCGGCAGATATCGTATCCAGCGCCAGCAACGTCGCCTGAGGCGTCGAAGGTGTGGCTGCCGGATGCACCAGCGTAGTCTGTTCCGATGGATTGGAGGTTGGCTTCCATGTTGACGCCATCCTCAGCCATTGCGGCCTTTCCAATCATCATCACAGCATCGTAGGTCTCTGCGGTGTAGATTCCACCAGCGCAGCCATCAGCGGCAGCGCAGCGGTCGTTGAAGTCACCAGCGCCTGCGACCGCGCGAGGCTTGGTCGCTTGAACGCCATTAGCAGCACCAGGTGCGCTGAAGTCATCGAGGAAGCCAGAGTCGGCAATTCCATCTGCACCGAAGACGGGCAGAGCGATACCGAGGTAAGCCATTGTCTCGAGGATTGCAGCACCATCGGTAGCGTAGGTCACCATGACAACTGAGCCACAGTTAGCATCGGCGACTGCCTGAGCGACTGACCCGAAGTCAGTCGTGGAGTCTTCGTAGCCAATCTTTGTGCAAAGGTTGTCAGCGCCCCATGCGCCCTCGAAGGCGTCAGCGAGACCAGAACCGTAGTCGTTGGTCATGTGCAGCAGAGCAGGGTTGGATGCACCAGCAGCCATTACCATAGCTGCCATTGCTGGACCCTGGATTGCATCGCTTGGCACAACTCGGTAGAAGCTTGGGTAAGCTCCTGCGTCACTGAGTCCGGGGTTGGTGCTCGCGTACGAGACCTGAACGATACCTGCAGCGCTGAGAACAGCGTTAGCAGCCATCGAGGCACCGGAGCAAGCAGCTCCTGCGACTCCTACGACGCCCGCATCCACGAGGGATTGAGCGGCGGAAGCAGCGACGTCGCCGCTGCATCCGGAATCGGCCTCGATGAGTTCGAAGTCTCCACCCATTGCGTTCAGGTCATCAATCGCAGCCTGCGCAGCCCATGTGAAGGGCGGTGCGTAAACAGCGATTGGACCCGTCGATGGGTTGAGCAGACCGATCTTCAGGCACGAACATTGGGTTCGCGTTGCCCATGTAGTGAGCAGCGATCTCATCGGCGAGCGCGTTTGCGACGTCGATGTCGAATCCGACAGCATTGCCGTTTTCATCGATGTTCTCGAAAGGCGGGTAAGCCGTGTCCGAGCAGATCTTCATCGCGCCCGACTCCAGAATCGAAGTGAGAGTCGAGCCCTCACTTGGACTTGGGTAAGCACTTGCTGTGTCCGCGTCGCGGTCATCCGTGAGGACAACCGTTCCCTCGAACCATGCACCGAAGATCAGGTCGTATTCGCCTGAGTCAACAATCGCCGTGATGGCGACGTTGAGTGCATCGAGCAACTCGTGCGAATCGTGGCGTACAGCGAGTCCGAAGGTCTCGTCTGAGAACGTCGTCAACAGAGTACCAGACAACGCGAGAACGGGTGAATCACCCATTGCGTAGTCCGCTTCTCCGGCGTTGACAGCAGCTATTACCGACGGGAAATCGTCGTAAGCAGCGATTGTCGCAGCACCGAGGTTTTCAGCGGCGTACAGGTCCGAAGTCGTTCCAGACTGCAATGCGATGGTCGTACCAGCCGCATTCAGGTCTGAGACGTCGGAGATCGCAGCTGAACCAGCAGCGCCGATCACACCTTGGCTACTTGTGTAGTAACCGCGGGTGAAGTCGACGACCAGTGCACGCGCATCCGTCTTCGTCATCGCCGAGATGATTACATCGCACATCTCGCCGGCATTCAGGTTGGGAATAATTGGGTCCCAGGCGGAGGTAACTATGTCCGCTGACACGTCGTCAGCAGCACTCAGTTCCCACACTTCCTCGGGCTCATCTTCCCCTCCCAAACATCCAGCGAACGCAGCCGCCAGCATGCTGAGAGTCATCATTATTGCAGTCATTTTCTTGTCTAACATTGCGTAACTCACGCTCCTTAGCGCGGCGCCCACAATATGTCTTTGTTATAGAAGTTCGCAATTATGTGCCAAAACACACCGATTTAAACTGTTTTTGCGTTTGAATCTTTTTCGGGGTAAACTGGCTAGAAATGGGTGATTTGAGCGTGATTGAGGTGGTTTCTTTACAAAATCCTCCGATTAACGGAAATATCTTCGGGCTTTACAATCCATTTTGAGGAACGGAATGCTCTCTGAATTTTCAGATTGATTTTCAGATTGATTCTAGGCCTTCAACTTGAGCATGATTATCCGATTGTATGATGAGGCAGATACCACGCGTTCCGCACGTGGCAGATACCCCGATGGACTACGCTGGCAGCGGAGTCGACATCGATGCTGAAGGAGCTGCGGTCGCCAGTCTCATTGGAGCACTGACTTCCTCGCCCCGACAACCTGGAACTCGCGGAGCGCCCGTGCCTCTTCTCGGTGGCTTTGGTGGCATCATCGAATTCGGCGATTCGCAACTGGCGAACCTACTCGGCCGTTACGAAGGCGTTGGAATCGATTGCGTGGCGATGAACGTCAACGATCTGCTCTGTGTGGGCGCTGAGCCCCTCGCCTTCGTCGATTACATCGCGGTCCCCCAGACCAATCCAGAGACCCACGCAGCCATCGGCGCGTCGCTGACCGAAGCCTGCAGACGCGCGCGCGTCACTCTCGCAGGGGGGGAGACGGCTACGCTTCCCGGAATCGTCTCCGAACTCGACCTCTCAGGCACCGCTCTGGGGTGGTTCCCCGCCGGCGAAGCAATCACCGGCGAGCACTTGCAAACCGGCGATGTCCTGATCGGTCTGCCGAGCAGTGGAGCCCATTCGAACGGCTACACATTGCTGCGAGCAGTTGTTGAGAAGTCTGGGGCCGCACTTGAGGAGGAAGCACCTTTCGATGCGAGCCATGAGCATCGTGAAATCGAGCGGACGATGAGTGCGGAGCGGGCGACTTTGGGCGAGGTTCTGTTGAATCCAACTCGAATCTATGTCGACCCGATAATCGACTTGATTGAAGCATGCAGAGATGGTTCTGGACCTTGCGAATCGAGTGATGTCAAGGCTATCGCGCACATCACAGGGGGTGGGCTTTCGAACCTTCTTCGCCTTCACGAGAGATTGGGATGGCACATCGACGCACCACTTCCTGCACCGCCGGAATTCACTTGGATCGCTGCTGCCGGACCCGTCGAGGCCAAAGAGATGCACCGAGTCTTCAACA
>LWDU01032579.1_pt1 | contig 46496 bp, 50 predicted proteins | sample 727161 | NCBI WGS metagenome assembly LWDU01 (sample SAMN04566230, study PRJNA314399) | hydrothermal vent metagenome | isolation source: deep sea hydrothermal plume seawater | place: Mexico: Gulf of California, Guaymas Basin | collected 2004-07-11
AGGAAACTGTTTCAAGATTAATAAATCCTCCAATGGAAGTACCTCCAATCATGATGAATGCTTTGCATCTAATTGTAATGCAAAGTCGTATGGCAGTTGGCGGAAAACAAATAAGAACAATTACAGAAGTCTCTGAATTAGCTGGTTTAGAAGGAGACAAACCACGATTAAATACATTATTCAAGTGGAATGGACAAACAAACAAATTAGAAGAAACAGGAGTTCCAAGCAAATTAAGAGAAAAAATCTCAAAGGCTGCTGGAGTTTCACCAAGGCAATTTGATGAAATGGCACAGAACAGACAGAAAATTCTAGAATCTATGGTACAAAGAGGAATAACTGACATTAATCAGGTCAGTACAGTTATTCAAAACTACTACGCCAAGATGTAAATCATATGGTAAGCACTTATTCTGAAGCTGGAGTAGATATTAATGCCAGTGAAAAAGCAACTGAAGCTCTAATTGCACAAATTAAAGACGTCAACCGAAAAGGTGATGGTGAAGCAATAAAATTAGAAAATGGATTTGCAGGATTAGTAAAACTTGGAGATGGTGCTCTAGCTGTTTGTACTGATGGAGTCGGAAGTAAAATTCTATTAGCTGAAGAACTTGACTCGATACACACTGTTGGAATTGATTGTGTAGCTATGAATGTTAATGATCTAATATGTGTTGGATCTGAACCTCTTAGTTTTGTAGATTATATAGCACTTGAAAAACCAGATGAAAAATTAATGGCTAAAATTGGAATGGGATTGGCTGAAGGATGTAAACAAGCAAATTGTACTTTATCTGGAGGAGAAACAGCTATTTTACCTGAATTAGTTCACGGTTTTGATATTGCTGGAACATCTGTTGGATATGTTAAACAAAAAGATATTATTGATGGGACCAAGATTTCTGAAGGCGATGTCTTAATTGGATTAAAAGCAAGTGGGCCTCATTCAAATGGATATACTTTGATTCGAAAATTGTTTGATGGAGACAAGGAAATTGGAAAACAGCTTGTTAAACCTACCCGAATTTATGTCAAAGAAGTAATGGATTTGGTTAAGCAAGTAGAAGTCCACGGAATAGCACACATTACTGGAGGTGGATTAGATAATATTAATCGAATAAATGATAATTTTCAATATGTAATTGATAATCCGCTGCCAGTTCTTCCTGTGTTTAATTGGTTACAAAAAAAAGGAAATATTAAGGACAACGAAATGTATCGAACATTCAATATGGGTATGGGAATGATAATTATTATTAATAAGAGTGATGCCGATAAATCAATATCAATTCTTGGTGATGATTCACAAGTAATTGGTTATGTTCAAAAAGGAAAAGATGTAGAACATAGCGCTCTACTATAATCTAGAAAATTAACTATTGGCTCGTAAATAATTCAAAGCTGAACCTGCCTTGAACCATTCTACCTGCAAACCATCCATACTGTGATTACAAACAAAATTGTCCATAGTTCCATCACTGTGTTTTGCTTCCACACTGACCTTGGAATTAGGGCCAAGTTCATCAGTTCCTTTGATTGTTAATCGATCATCTATTCTTAATAAATCCCATGAGGATTCATCAGCAAAAATAAGAGGCAATACGCCTTGTTTCTTCAAATTGGTTTCGGCAATACGAGCCATACTTCTTGCAATTACTACTTTACATCCCAAAAATCTTGGAGACATAGCAGCATGCTCCCTACTACTTCCCTCACCATAATTAACATCTGCAACTACTGCCCAACCTTGTCCATTCTCATGATATTTGCGTGCAACCTTAGGCAATTTCTCTTTACTTCCATCAAGTTGATTGATTGCTGTACCTTGTTCTTCTGTAAAAGAATTATGAGCTCCAATGTAACAATTATCTGAAATATTATCTAAATGACCTCTAAATTGTAACCAAATCCCTGCAGGAGAGATGTGATCGGTAGTACATTTTCCTTTAACCTTAATGAGAATAGGAAGGTCAGTCAACTCATCCTTAGTAATTGCTTTGAAAGGTTCTAAAAATTGCAATCTTCGGCTTGATGGAGATACTTCCAGATCAACCGAAGATTCGGATGGTGGAACGAACCCTACCAAACTAGATTCAAAACCTTTGGCCGGCAATTCGGAACCAGTAGGAGGTTTGAGAGAAAACTTAGTTCCATCTGCTGCTATCAACTTATCCTTCTGCGGGTTGAAATCAAGAGTGCCGGCAAGAGCCATTGCTGTAACTACCTCGGGACTTGTCAAAAACGATAATGTTTGATGGTTGCCATCATTCCTTCCACTGAAATTTCTATTGTAAGAAGATACAATGGAGTTTACTTCACCTTTGGATACATCTTCACGTTTCCATTGTCCTATACAAGGGCCGCAAGCATTTGCTAATACAGTTCCTCCAATATCGTCAAGAAGTTGCATTTGACCATCTCTACGGATTGTTTGATCTATAGTATCCGAACCTGGTGTAACCATGAATTGTACTTTCGATTTTATTCCTGCTTCTTTGGCTTGTCTTGCTATAGAAGCTGCTCTTTCCATATCTTCATATGAGGAATTTGTACAAGAACCAATTAGTGCTGCTTTAATTTCTGTCGGCCAACCTTTGGCTTTAGCTTCCAATCCCAAATCTGAAACTGAACGGGCTAAATCAGGAGTATGAGGGCCAACTATCATTGGCTCTAAATCTGAAAGATTAATCTCTATTATTCTATCATAGTATTTTTCTGGATTCTCTGAAACCTCGGGGTCTGACATTAGCAATGATGAATTCTTATTAGCTAATTCTGAAACACCAGAACGCCCTGTGGCATCCAGATAACGGGACATACTAGCATCAAAAGGGAATAAGGATGTTGTAGCGCCAACTTCAGCTCCCATGTTACAAATTGTACCTTTGCCAGTACATGAAATTGAAGATGCCCCTGGTCCAAAGTATTCAACAATATGACTTGTTCCTCCTTTAACTGTTAACTCTTCGCAAACTTTGAGAATTACGTCTTTAGGTGAAGTCCAACCCGATAATTCTCCAATAAGATGAACACCAATTACTCCTGGCCAACGTATAGTAAATGGCAAACCAGCCATAACTTCCATAGCATCAGCACCGCCAACACCAATTGCGACCATTCCTAAACCGCCTGCATTTGGAGTATGCGAGTCTGTACCAATCATCATACCTCCTGGAAATGCATAATTTTCAAGAACGACCTGATGAATAATTCCAGCTCCGGGTTCCCAAAACCCAGCACCGTATTTTGAAGAAGCTGACTTCAGAAAAGAAAAAACTTCTGAACTTTCCTTATTTGCATCTGCCAAATCACTATCCCTACCAACTCTAGCCTGAATAAGATGATCACAATGGACTGTAGAAGGAACTGCCACTTCTGAACGGCCAGTTAATACAAACTGAAGAAGTGCCATCTGTGCTGTAGCATCTTGCATTGCCACCCGATCTGGCTGAAGTTCCACATACGATTTACCGCGTTTTGGTACTTTATCTAAATTTATTAAATGACCGAAAAGAATTTTCTCAGACAAAGTTAAAAATCTACCCAAATTTTGTCTAGCTATATCCTGCTTCTTGGACATTTTGGCATATAACTTTTCTATTTGGGTTAAATCTAACATTATTTTCTCACCTTGAACTGATTAATTATAGGTTTTCTTCATCATCTTCAATTACTACTGCCATAGCCCAAAAAACGACGGCTAAAACCCAAAAAAGAAAGGAACATGGAAGACGTAATGAACGACCTGAAGCTGGAACAATATAAGCTTCATTACCCCATAGAATTAACCCACCTGCTACTACACAAATCAATGCTAAAAAATAAGATAATACTTCACTAAAATCCATTACCAGGAATCCCAAACCGTTTTTTTTGCCATTTCCATTGAATAAAATGTATTGTAGATAAGTGATTTCTTCCAACCACTTGGATTGATTTCTTCCCAATCTACCTCATCACCTTCCTTAACTTTCCTCATTCCATACTCAAAAGCCTTGTTACCTAACAAGGCAAATATCCCTCTACGGGCTATGTCTGCTTTTTTCCTTTCTCTAAATTGTTCTTTCCACAATTTATCATAATCTAAAGAATTAGAAAGTGCTCTTTGAGCCAATACTCCTGATTCTACTGCGTAATTCATTCCAAAACCTCTCCAAGGATCTTGAAATCCTGCAGCTTCACCGGTATAGTATACTCCGTTTTTTATCGCAGTTTTAGGGAAATGAACGCCACCCTGACCTCCTACTGTTCCAGTTGGTTTAGCTCCATCTATAATGTTCTTTAAAACAGGTCTTTCCTCCACTGCTTTATACATCAATTTTTTTACTTGTTTAGCGTAAGGTTTCGAACAACAATTCATAACTTTTATCGTATCGTTATCCATCGGAATTATGTAAAGATACCACCCACGAGGGGAATATTTTTCATCATGCATATACAAAAATTGATCTCTAGGAAAATCTGAATTCTCATAATAGGCTCCAAATGCAGCCATATCAGTTCTATATGAACCTGAAGACATTATATCTCCTGAACTTGGTTTAGGGCGAGATTTGAAATTAAATTCAACTCCTAAATCTTTAGCTTCATCTGCCAAACCTCTTTCCAATGAATTTTCACCACCTCTAAGTATTAGTGGTAAAGGTTCCTTGAGAGATATCGTAAAATCTCTTTTTTGAGTACAACAAACAAACTTCTTAGCATCCTTAAACGTAAATTTGGGATTTAGCCCCCATTTTTTCAAATATGAAGTTGCATCAGCTTCTGAAGAAGGTGTTTTTGGACTTTCTTTCAATAAAACCTGATAATTTGGATGAAATTGCATCCCTATCTCATCTCGAGCTTCATGTATCTCTACTTCTTCATCATTTTTTGCAAAATTAATGGCTGCAGCTAATCCTGAAAGACCGCCACCTATTATTTTACGCTTATTTTTCATTGATTTTACTCGACTTCTGTGATATTGCACAATTTCATTCAACTGCAAATAGAATAGGTCTTAAAGTTCTATTGTCAAAATAACCTTTACTTTTTTGAAGCGGCTTCAACCACATTGGACATTAACATAACTACCGTCATAGGTCCTACACCGCCAGGAACGGGCGTCAATGCGCCAGCAACTTCTCTAACATCAAAAGAGGTGTCTCCTACTAATCCCTCATCGGTGCGATTAACTCCCACATCGATTACTACTGCTCCGGGCTTAACCATGTCTTTCGTAACTGTATCTGGATAACCTACCGCTACAATTAGAATATCAGCCTCCTTACAGAATTTCTGAATATCTGGCGTTCGGCTATGGCAAACTGTAACAGTTGCATCAATACCCTTCTGAAGCAATAACAGAGATATTGGTTTTCCAACAATAGTACTACGTCCAACAACCACTACATTTTTCCCACTAGGATTATTTCCTGTACGAGATAATAATTCAATAATTCCGGCTGGAGTACAGGGTTTCATACCTGAAGTTTCTTGAACAATTTTACCCAAATTAATAGGATGAAAACCATCTACATCCTTCTCAGGTTTAATTAAATCTAATACACTTTCAAAACCATCAGGTAAGGGAAGCTGAACAATTATGCCATTTTGAGTTTTATTTAATTTAATGATTAAATTCTCTAATTCCTTCTTAGATATGTCTGATGAAAGATGGTGATGAGTTAAATCAATTCCAATACGTTCAGCTGCATTTGATTTAGCACGAATGTAAGAAGTTGAAGCTGGATCGTCTCCAACTTGAACAACCGATAATTTAGGCGGTGTTTGCATTTGAGATACCTTAGCTTGTAATTCAGTCTCTATTTCTTTTGCAATTTTTTTACCATCAATTAACTTAGCTGTCAATCTAACTCCTCCAATTGATACAGTTCTACTTCGATACGAGGGCCATCGCCTTGCGCTGCAATTCTTTTTCGAACTATTAACTCAGCAATTTGCCCATCATCATGATACAAAACTCCACTAAGGCCATCTTTGATAGACTTAGCAACATTATCTGCATCTGGTCTTTTCGAATGGTGCTCTTCTTTTCTTGGTTCTTTAACCCGCCATTTACTCTTGGGGCAAGGGAAATATGCAAATATTTGCATTCCTAAAGGTCCCTCGAATAAGCCCTCAAGACCTGCTTCAGTTCGTGCTTTCTGACCAATATAGGCGATATCTGCTTTGTAAACTTTACTAGGTTTTGGATCTGTAGCAACAACAAAATTACCCTTCCGGTAAAATCTAGGACGGCCTTGAGCAACGGGCTTTCCAGGTAAAGTAAATTTAATACGCACAATAACCTATACGGGGGGGACAAAAAACGTGTTTGTCCAACATATTATTTTAATTAGGTGCTTACAAGCAGGATATTATGCGTGTTGCTGTCCTCCATGAAGACAGATGCCAACCAAAAAAGTGTCAGAATGAATGCTATAATTTCTGTCCACCAGTTAGAAATGGGATTGAAGTTATCACTTGGAGAAAAGATAACAAACCCATTGTTTCGGAACCTTTGTGTATTGGTTGCGGTATATGTGTACACAAATGCCCACACGATGCTTTGACTATTGTCAATCTACCTGATGAACAAGAAAAAGATACAGTTCATAGATATGGTATGAATGAATTTAGATTGTTTGGGCTCCCAGGTCCTGAAAAAGGAAAGGTTATCGGAATACTAGGTGCAAATGGAACTGGGAAAACTACTGCGATTTCACTTTTAGCTGGAGAAATAATTCCTAATCTTGGAGATTGGGAAGCTGAAGGTTCATGGGATGATGTAAAAGATTTTTATTCAGGAACTGAAATTCAGAAACATTTTAATAAATTGTCTGATGGAGATATTAGTATTGCCTTGAAACCACAGTATGTTGATAAAATACCTCAAATGTTTGATGGCACTCTAAGAGAACTTTTAGAAAAAGTAGCATCACCAAAGAAAGTTGATGAATTCGCCACTAAAATTAATTTAACTAGTTTGGATAAAAACTTAAGTAAAGTTTCGGGTGGAGAATTACAAAAAGGTGCAATTGCAGCTACGATTCTCAAAGATGCGGATCTTTATTTCTTTGATGAGCCTTCATCGTATCTTGATATTGAACAACGGATTTTTATTGCTAGAATGATCTCTGAATTAGGAAAAACAAAAAGTGTTATAGTAATTGAACATGACTTAGCTATTTTGGATTATGTAACTGACAATATACATATCATGTACGGAAGTCCAAATGCATATGGAATTGTTTCACAAAAACTAGCCGTAAGAAATGCAATTAACTCTTATTTGGATGGATATGTTCAAGAATCAAATGTAAGAATTAGAGATACTACAATCAAATTTCTAAAACATCCACCAAGAACGGGGTGGGATGGTCAAGTATTAGTGAAATGGCCCGATCTTTCAAAACAATTAGGTGATTTTAAATTAGAAGCTTCAGCAGGAGAGATATTAGGTGGGCAAGTATTGGGCGTCGTTGGTGGAAATGCTACTGGAAAAACAACATTTGTAAAAATGCTAGCTAATGAATTAAAACCTGATACTGGCGAAATTGAAAGTGAGATTACAGTATCCTATAAGCCTCAATACATTAACGCTCCAGAAGGTATTATTGTGGGAGACTTATTACAATCTGTAAAAGGTTTTGACGAGCATATGCTCGCTACAGAATTTAACGGTCCTTTAAATTTAGAACCTTTGATGGAACGAGAGTTACAGACCCTATCTGGTGGGGAACTGCAACGTGTAGCTGTTGCTGAATGTTTGCTCAAAGAAGCTGATCTTTATCTTCTAGATGAACCTTCAGCCTATCTTGACGCTAATCAAAGAATGATTACTGCAAAAACCATTAGACGCTCAATGGAAAAAAGAGGAAAATCAGCCCTAGTTGTTGATCATGATGTTTATTTTATTGATTATATTGCAGATGGATTATTGTGTTTTGAGGGGATACCTAGTAAAGAAGGCAAAGCCGAAGGACCATACACTATGCGTCAAGGAATGAACGTCTTTTTGGGTAGGGTAGGTATCACTTTTAGAAGAGATAAAAATACATACAGACCAAGAATCAATAAGCCAGGTTCAAGACTTGATAGAGAACAAAAAAGTAAAAAAGAATTTTATTATTCAAATTGATGATTAAATTTATCTCTGGGTCTCGATAGGCATTCGTGTTACAAAGGCCTTTAGAGTACATTGTTCGAGGATATACGGACATAATTATGAAGCATGCTGTACTCACAATTAGTGTTCTAAGTTTGATTACAATATTACTATTGCAATCGGCAATGACGTTTGAACAAAATATGACTAGAGATATTGAGGTTTATCTTCCTGAAGGGGAAGAGTCGACCAAAATATTAATCGAAGTTAGAGAAGATTGGGCTACAGATTTAATTATAATTTATGTACAGACGCCAAATGCTAAAGAACCCGGATTCTATAAAGATAAGGTTCTTGATAATATAACATATGTCCCCACATTAAAAGAGATATCACTTTTAGAACAAACCATTGACCCTTACGGTCAAACTACTGATTTAGAAAAATATCAAGCAGATAGAGGAGAAAATGATGATATAATTTTCACACTCAGTATTTCTACATTAATTAAAGAATTCAACTCTACTAATGCAAGATTTATAGAGGCCAGTGAAGGGAAAATATTCGGCGGACTCAGTATAGAAGAAAATGATGATGATACGGTTAATCAAACTGGGACTTACGCAATTCCAAATGATCAAGAAAGAGTAGACCAAATATTTTCTAGTACGTCATCATCATTGCAAAATTTTGCTATAGATACAAATAATGATGAAATTATTGATACGGCAGTAATACTTTTTGCTTTGAAAGCTTCAGATGAAAATAATGATGATATTCAAAAGGCAAAGATTGACCAAATACAAGAATTTATTGATTTACGTGTTAATCCAAAAACCGAAATGACGCAAACTGGACTAGTCGTTGTATTACATGAAGTTACAGAACGATTGTATGAAGATTTACTCACTATGCTGCCTATGTCCTTAGGAATAGTACTATCATTAATGATTGTTTTTCACAGAAATTGGTTAGCTATACCGGTTGTACTAGTTCCTATTTTTTGTGCTTTAATTTGGACTCTAGGAATTGTAAATCTTTCAGGAGTTGTTCTAACTCCTATGATTGTAGCTGCAGGCCCTATCTTAGTTGGTATTGGAGTTGATTATGGATTACATATTGCAAATCGGATTGTAGAATTTAAAGAGGAAGGAAAGGAAATGCCAAAGGCGACATATTTGGCATTATTAAGCACAGGAAAAGCAACTCTTCTCTGTGCTTTAACGGATTCAATTGGATTTTCAGCACTTTTTATTTCACCAATTGTACCGATGAGAACTGTCGGTTTTACTATGATTATAGGCGTAATTTGCTCATTCTTCTTGACAGTGAGTATGACGCCTGCAATAATGAAACTGACAAATTATTCAAGACATAAAAGTGGAGGTTGGAAAAAAATTGCTGTTTTTTCAACAAAACAATGGAAAGCAATTTTGGTTATAGTCCTACTGGCGACTACATACTCTATTGCAAGAATATCAGTCATGGATCAAGATATGAAAGGTAATGAATCTGCTCCGGATGATGTTGATTCTATTCAGAAATTAAAAGAATATTCTGAAGAATTCGAAGCCGGTCAAACTGGAATTTTGCTTATTAATAATCTAACTGAAAGAGAGAAGCCAGCAGCTAAAGATTTAGATGTTCTTGATGTAATGAACTGGACACAGGGTGAAATCAATAACTTATCTGTTGAAAATAGAAACACTAACAAAATCATAAATGTATCTGCTTTTTCGATTGTTGATTTTTTCAAATCAGCTCATTTTACAATAATAATCGAAGATTTGGATGGAGATGCTCTGTTTGAATTTGATGGTAGCTTCTGGGATTTCCTTCACAGCGATTTTTTTGGGGATGATTATGTCCTTGTAGATACGTTCAATCCACTGTATAGTAGAGAGAACTTGAGATCTGATATGATTGATGTATTCTATGAATCATTTACTGATGAAATGAGAGCTATGCTTCTAACTGATGAATATGATAAGGCTCTAATCTATGTTAGTATGCCATATATCAACATAGATGATACAACTATTTTAGTGGAAGAAATTGATAGCATTTCTAAAATAAGAAATAGACAAATGTCATTCTATGATGCTCAAATGTCTACACTTACTGGAGGTCCTCCTGTAACAATTGCAATCAATAAAGGTATTCAAGAAACTCAATTTGATACTATCAAGTTAAGTTTAGTTTTAGTTCTGATATGTATGATAATAATTTTCTGGTCTCCAAAATATGGTTTTATAACCTTTTTACCTATTTTACTTGTAATATTATGGTATCCTGCAACTGTAGACGCAGGAGGCACGAATCTAAATATTTTCACAGCAATGGTAGGCACCATTATCATAGGAATAGGGATTGATAACTCTATTCAAATAACCGAAAGAATTAGGGAAGAAGGTGATACTCCGGAAGGTATCGAAAAAGCGGTTGAACATACAGGTCAGTCAGTTGTAGAAGCTACGTTTACTACGATGGGGGGGGTTTTCTCAGGAGTTATAATTTCATTTTATAGAACGCAATTTATTGGCTTAAGAAACTTCTTTGCATTGATTATTACATTAGTTCTATTTTCTTTATTAATGGCTGTTTTTGCATTACCTAGTTTCTATCATGCTTTACATTATATCCAAAATAAATATGCTAAACGAAATTGGAGAATTAAAACTAAATTTAATTAGATAACATTTCATTTACTGCCAAAATTGAATTTCTGGCGTATGGTAACAATCTCTCTTCAATATGCTTAGGCTTGGCACCAGGTCCTATTATTCCAAAACCGATTGGCTTCATTGAAGCAAGTTGTAAATCCATCAAGGACTTAATTACGGCTTGACCCATAACAAGCCCGTGCTCAGTTTCCCCGCTTTCTATTATGCCTAAAACAATGGCTCCATCTATTGATTCTCGAAGAAACAAACGTTTGATCTGTAATGGCATCTCCATGGAACCTGGAACCCATTTAACCTCTTCAACAATTAAACCATTATCTGAAGCGATAATACGAGCTTCATCAACCATTTTTTCAATATCTTTTTTATGATAACTGCCAGCAACAATTACTATAGACTTAACCATGTATGGACTCCTTATTCATTTCAAGAATTGTATCTACTGTATTTCTAGTCTGTGTTTCAATTTCAATATTAATTGAATCTCCTACTAATTTGTGTATTAAGTTTGTCAATCTTAAAGTTTCAGGAATTAAATAAACTGTAAACGTATTTATATTTTTATTTACTTCACCTATTGTAAGACTTATTCCATTAAGTGAAATATAACCTTTAGGAAAAATATATTTTTGTAAATTAGAATCAATATTTAATGTTAAAATATAGTTATTCTCTGGTTCGCTTATCTTAGTTATAGTGGCAGTATCAAAAACATGGCCTGAAATTATATGACCTCCAAATTCATCTCCTAATTTCATTGATCTTTCGAGATTTACTATATATTTTTCTTCAATTCCACCAAAAGTAGTAACTTTCAAAGTTTCAATTATCAAATCAAATTCTAAACTATCTTGATTTATCTGAGTTACCGTCAAACAAACACCATCAACACAAACACTAGCACCTACCTGAATTCCTTCATTAAAATTGAAAGGAGTCTGAACTGTTATTGTAGATAAATTCTCTTTTTTGGCTATCTTAGAAATAATTCCTGTACCTTCTATTATTCCTGTAAAAACCATATTACCTCATTCAGAAACATATTTATTCCTATAAATTTTTAGTATCTTTGATATTATTTTACGAGAACCTGCTAAATCTTGTTCCATTTCAGGCAATCTAACTACTTTAACTTTGATACCACGTTCAAGTAACTTTTCTTCTAATTCAGAACGAGTGAATAATCGCTGATCATAACCAAGTGCAATAACATCTGGTTTGATTTCATCCACAATTATGTCCAACATATCTCCAGTTCGTCCAATTACGACACCATCAACTGGCTTAATATGAGAAACCACTTCAGCACGCATATCATCTGATAATATGGGTTCACCCTTCATCTTACGAACTGTGTCATCATTTGCAATTATTACTATTAATTCATCTCCATGCTCTTTGGCTGCATTTAAAAAATGGGCATGCCCTGAATGAATTATATCAAAAACACCCGTTGCTACTACTTTCATTGACACGCATCCACTATTTGTTGACCCTCTAAAAACAGATACCCCTCTTTTTGAGCCCATTTTTTAGCATCCTTTGGTGATAAAGAAAATCCATCATCAGCAACCATTTCACATCCTAATGCTATTGGATTCATTTGTATTAAATTAAATAAAGCGACAATTAATTCTGTATGACCTTGGCGAGATTTAAGAAGATTTGAATCAGCTATACAAACTGGAACATGTCCAGGAATACGGAAATTATGAGCAAGGATATTTTGACCATCTGATATTTTGGAAGTTATAGTATCTTCAAATATTTGTGCAAACTTTTTGGCCGTTAATGCTCTATCATTATCACTAATTCCAGTAAATGTATCTTTATGATTTAAAAAAACCGAAAAGGATGAACGTTTATCATATGGAAGAGTATGGCTAAGCATAGTTTTCAATATCTCAAATTTATTTTTATTCTTACTTGCTTCTTCGTATATCTCTTGGGCAAATGGCAATCCTAATTCAGTAGAAGCTCTATTCTCTGCTGCTAAAAATATCATACCCCCTCCATTTTTTCTAAGAAAACTAATACTTGAAGGTGTAACATATTTAGCTGAAAAAAATATATCTGTTTCGCCTTCTCTATTGTCCTCATCAAAAACTAAAATCGGTTTTCCTTCTCTCAAAATCTTCACTAGATTTTTTACGTTTATCATGCCATCTACCATTATTTTTTTATTCCTTATTTTGTTTTATTTTAACGGCACCATTAAACAATTGCGTATCTACCCATAAATGAGTAACTAGTCTAAATCATATATTATGCGGTCAATATGTGCACTAAAATGAGATTTTATACTAACATATCTAGTACAAGATAAATCATTAGAATCAAGTTTAACAATCATAAGGGAACCGAAGTCTCTATTGCAAACTAAAGGATCTTTATCTGGTGACGTATAAATATCGTAGCCACCCCATTCGTGCCTCCATTCTTTCGTAAGATCATATACTACTAACAATCTACTAGCTTCCGACTCATCCATATGTAATAATGAATAATCTCCAGGAGAATAGGACACATGATTCGAATTACGAAACTTTGGTTTAAGGCCTGTTGCTTTACACAAAAAATCATTGAAATCAGAAGATTTCCAAAAATCTTCTAATAAGGCATTTCCGATTTTACGATTATAATAGCCTATCTTTTCTTCGGAAATTAATTCAGGCTCAATCTTATTTGGAGCCTCATCAAGAAATTTAGACAATCGAATAAAGGGAATATCTGCAGAATTAAAAATTCTATTTAAATTAGAAAGAGTAGCATCTTCTAAATAATAAAAATTTATATCAACCATGATACCACCCCGTAACAGTTAATCTCTGAATATCTTGTAGTATCTCCCCAACCTGATGCCAAGAATGTTTAGAAACTTCAAACATAATCAAAGAATTATATTCTGGAATAATGCTATCGGCTATCTTTGAATTATTATTCTCATCAACATTAAAAATTTGTAAAGAACCACCCATGTCTTCAGTTATTTCAGGAGTCAAATGTAGACTGTATGCAATAATCCTCTCTTCAACTTGATCATCATGAGGCAGCAAAAAATCACCTAAACCATAAACATATGCTGCCATATCTATACTAGAAAGTGGTTTAGAACTAAAGGCCTCAGCAACCTTCTTCCGCCATAGTTCATCTCCCAAATCATCTCGAAGAATATTTATTGCAGGATGATCTATGTCTGTTAATTCAACACTAGCCCAATAGCTGAATAAATCCGATTCCTTAAAGTCATATTCTAAACCTGCTAGAGCATCAATTACTAGGTCTAATGTGCTCTCATCAAGAAAATCTTTTACTATTACATGAGGATATGGGAACGCTTTTACTAATAATACTTTTTCAGTCTTGCGCATTTATCCTCCTAACCCAATGCAACATACCTTTGACAGTGCCTAAATGGGTTTCCATCTGATGAAGGCCATGTGATAAATGTGTTGCTTCAAGACCAGGCCTTATCTCAAATAATTCCTTTAAAATAATATTAGATGATTTATCTTCTTGATAGCCTTTTTCAACAACTTCCATCCACAGTTCAAATTCTTTCCGAGTTTCTCTAAAAACTCCCTTGGCAATACGAGGGCCAAAATGAGTATAATGAATATATGCTAAATCTAATTTATCCATTTTTTTAATACTTTCTAAAGCTAAATCATGTCTATAATCTCCTGGCGTAACCGGAAAAGAACTACCTATATTCGGATACCAAAGACCTGCTGAATCTCCAACAAAAGCTTCCTCTCCGTAAACCCAAGTTATGTGATGAGGGGCATGCCCTGGAGTGTGAAGTCCTTTGAGATTTTGACTACCTAGTGACAATTCAAAGCCATCCTCGGCCGAGATTAACCGTTTTTCAGGTATTGGTTTAGGTTTACCATAAAGATCTGCAATACTACCTAGAAAATCATGGCTACCTGACCACCAACGATCAATACTAGAAACATGCTTGTATGCATTAGGATGGACTATTGATTTAGCGTTCTTACAAACTTCCATCATGTGCCCACCACCTCCAAAATGATCTAAATGTATGTGAGTTGGAATAATATAATCTATATCTTCAGGACTCAAACCTATCTGCTTTATGCCTGCTAAAAGAGTATTATGTGAACTTGCAGGACCGGTTTCAATTAATGAAATTTTTTTATCTATAATTACATACACAGATATGAAATTTGATTCATTATTAGGACATAAATCAAACCAAAATATATTGTTACTATGCTTGTTAATTATTAGAGTCACATTATAACATAAGATAGGGGTTTAAGTGAACCGTCGGCCTTATAGTGGGTTGTTGACATGTATATGTCCGTTGAGTTAATGAAATATATAATTGTAACCGGCGGTGTCCTTTCCGGATTAGGTAAAGGAATAACTTCATCTTCTGCAGGACTATTGCTACAATGTGCTGGCTACAAAGTTACAGCCGTAAAAATGGATCCCTACTTGAATGTAGATGCAGGCACAATGAATCCATATGAACATGGTGAAGTTTTTGTTATGACTGATGGAGCTGAAGTAGATTTAGATCTTGGAAACTATGAGCGATTTTTAAACTGTAATTTGACTCGTGAACATAATATAACTACGGGGAAAGTTTACAAGAGAGTTATAGAAAAGGAAAGACGTGGAGACTATCTGGGTCAAACTGTTCAAATAATTCCTCACGTAGTTCGGGAAATCGTTGATGGAATGAGAAAAGCTGCTGAGAATTCAAAAGCTGATATTTGTATGGTTGAATTTGGAGGGACTGTGGGGGATATTGAATCCATGCCATTCATGGAAGCTGGGCGTCTTTTAAGTAGAGAAGAAGGAAAAGAAAATGTAATGTATATTCATACTACCCTTGTTCCTGTCGTAGGATCTGTTGGCGAACAAAAGACCAAACCAACACAACATTCGATTAAAGAATTACAAGGATTGGGAATAAAACCTGACATTATTGTTGGGAGAAGTAACGATATGTTAAACAAAGATATTGCTGCAAAAATTGCTTTCTTTGCTGATATACCTAGAGAAGCCGTTATCTCTGCGCCAGATGCAAAGTCTATCTATGATGTTCCTTTAATGTTTTTAGATCAAGGCTTACATGAATTAATTGAAAAAAGACTTGGACTTAAGACAAGAAAACCTGATGTTACAAAATGGAAAGATTTTGCAAAACGGGTTTCAAATGGAGGTGAAGAAGTCGAAATCGCCTTGATTGGAAAATATACTGCCCTAAAGGATTCGTATATTTCTCATAAAGAATCTCTTAGATATGCTGGTGCAGTTCTAGGATGTAGGGTCAAAATTAGATGGATTGAAGCACCTGACTTGGAAGATAGTGGAACTATTGAAGATCTTGAAGGAGTTAATGGTGTTCTTGTCCCTGGCGGATTTGGAAAACGAGGAGCTGAAGGTAAAATTATGAGTACTAAATGGGCTCGTGAACAAAATACCCCCTATCTTGGCGTTTGCTTTGGTTTCCAATTGGCAACAATTGAATTTGCACGAAATGTTTTAGGGCTAAAAGGAGCAAACTCTGCTGAACTCGATCCAGAAAGTCCACATCCCGTTGTAAATATACTTCCGGAACAAGAAGGTGTCAATGATATGGGAGCGACTATGAGATTAGGGGACCATGTGGTTAATGTTAGTAAGGGAATAGCCAGAGATCTTTATGGTATAAACAAAATATCTGAAAGGCATAGACATCGTTATGAAATAAACCCTGAATATATCGATCAAATTGAAGCTAAAGGCCTAAAATATACTGGAAGAGATATTAGTGGACGAAGAATGGAGATATTGGAACTTGAAGGACATCCCTATTTTGTAGCATCTCAATTTCATCCAGAATTTAAATCCCGACCTGATGAACCATCTCCTTTACACTTTGGTTTAGTAAAAGCTGCTTTAGCTCATAAGAAAGGATAAAAAACAAGGGCAACCTTATTAAGCTGTAATTTCTGGCAGCATTATGTCAGACGACAATGATAATAATGATGAATTCACAGATTTTAAAGGTAGAGACGATCCTTCCGAGGATGGCTTCACAACTAATGAAATAATTACAGGATTTGGAATGCTGCTTATTTTTGTAGGATTTATATTCGGTTTAATTAGACTTTTAGGACTAAAAGGTGGAGAAATACCTTCAGATTACGACAATCATCTTGAACAATTATATCTAAGTTATATTATCATGTTTGTAGGAATGTTGATAACTAGTTTCTTAGGATTTGGTGGGATGTTCAAAAGAACTATATTCTCTTTTATTGGTTCAAACGATTAAAAAGTTAAAGACTTATTAAAATTGACCGATATTGTATTGTCATTAAGCTCATAACTATAAACGAAAGTATGAGTACCACTACTTTCTATTGCTGAAGTTAATGCGTAATGTAAAGAATAGCCGCGTGAAGCAAGAATTGATTCAAACTCTTCGGTAACTATCTCAAAAGAAGTAGACAATTGAATACCATCTGCTGCATTCAATACTTCATATTCTAAAGCTAATGAAAAACTATTCTCTAAAGAAGTAATTACTGGAGTTATGTCATGCCTCTCACCTTGATGATTGCCTAAATTTACTGAATGAGTAATAGTACTAGTAACTGCAATTAATGTAATAGACATTAAAAGTCCGGAAACTAAAAGAAGTTGTGCTTGATCTTTCATTAATCCTCCCTATATCCATACCACAGCTGTAAATTTAATTCCCAAAGTTCTTCATCAGCCCAAACTAGTCTGAAAGTCTGAGTAACAGGTCCTGAGTCAACTGTCCGATCTACAATAACATCAGTCTGACCCCCATGTGTCCCTTCCAATCTATATGATAATGAAGAGGAAAGACCGGCATCCAAATATTGCTTTATTGCAGTATAATTCTCTGTAGCTAACCACCAAGACAATGTTGAATCGTGATGGGCTGCAGCAATAGTTGAGTCTACAGGAACCCATTCATCAAATATCTCAAGAATTTCTAAACCTGTAAAATAAAGGTCATTTTCCTCAAAATTATTAGCATCACTTGTAGGAAGAACACTAACGGCAACATTGATTGTAGAAGTGAATAAGGTTGCTACTAACAAAACTTCCAATACATGCATTTGACCTTTGGTATTTTTCATAATAATAAAACTCCAATTAAATCTGTGGAGTGTTTACAGAAGTTGCAATACCCATTATTTCGAAAATAAACCAACCTAAAAAGAGAAGGAATGATGCTTTACTAAATGCAGAATATAGTTTACCTGTTGACATGAAACCTGCTGCAAGTCCGTTACCTATTCCTTGAACCATGAGGCTGTAAAGGAATATTGTAGAAATCCAAACTTCATTCATCTCTCTAATTGTTAAATTACCTATAGACATACTGCCGCCGCCAGTGGCTGCAGATGAATCTACAATTGCAGGAATAAAAGTACTAGCAAGAACTAAAATTATACCTAAGTAAACAAAGAATGAAGTATAAATGACCGTTACATAACTACCTACTTCCTGTCTTCTTTCATTTTCTAAAGCCTTTATTTCTCTAGCATCAAATGATGCTGCCAAAAGAATATCTGAAATTCTACCTCCAGCTCTGTTTGCTTCATCGACCATCCTAACGGCTCTTGTCACAATTGGTGAAGTTACTCTTTCAGTAAACATCTCTAAAACTTCGCCAAAAGAAACACCCCATGAAATTTGTGAAGCCATTTTATTTACTTCATCATTGAGATTGCCATACTCTCCTTTAGCTAAAGTCTGAATAGCTACAGTCATACTGAGCCCTCCTTTCCAATATTCAGCTAAATCTCTCAAGAAATCTGGGAACTTTTCTTCAACACGAGCTCTAATCGCATCTCGTCTTTTTCCATACCATCCGTAAGGATACATCAATCCAATTAAACCAAATACAATATAATCTATAGCTGAAATTTCAGGATAACTTCGATACCATTGATCGGCATCCATTTCTTCATCTATACCATTTATGAAAGGATCTTTATCTTTAGACTCATTATTTTTAATTGCAAGAGAAGAACCCAAACCAGTAATCAATTCATATTTTTCACCATTCTGTGGTTCGGCATATGTATTTCCTAAAGTAAAAGTAAATCGGCCATCATTTAGATTCCAAGGATTATCAAATTGTTTATCATGATCTCTATCCACCATTTCAGTTCTTTTATCACTCTTAATATCTTCATTAGCAATTGCAAAAAAGAAGATGGCCAATGTTATTGAAAAAAATGCAACAAGTGTAGGACCCCAATCGGCATCTTTATTTCTGACACTTAACCAGCGATCGACTTTCCAATATTCCATCCAACGCCTTTTGACGCCAGTACGGCGGTCAGTGTAGACTTTATTCTGAAGGTTCCCTTTTATTGACATTAATCAGTTGAAACCTCCTGACTTAGTGAATAAAATAAACCTGAAAAAATTATTTGGATAACTGGAAATCCTCCGAAAACTAAAAGATACATGTGTATCTGTTCAATTTGCATCCCAGCACCAGAAACCCAAAAAGTAATAACTGCAATAATCATTGCAAAAATAGGTAATGCTACAGCTACAACAACGTAAGCTTCAGAGAATAAAGCCATCTGTTGTAAAATATCTTTAACATGACTTCTATTTTGTTGACCATAATATTCAGCTCTGTTCAAGAAATAAAGTTTGAGATTTCCTCCAGCAGTTACAGTTCCGATAATGCCCTGAACAAACTCTGCAAATCTCTCAGAAGGTGTTCTGTCAACAGCTTCTTTTAATGTAGTTACTAAATCTCGGCCAATAAACTCCATACTATGATAAATCCAAGCAGCCTCATGCGCTATTTCTCCATATATGTCATAATTTCGGGCAAGTGATTTGAAAGTCACGGAAGGTGTTGCATTAGCTGCAGCCATTGCTGAAACATAACTAGCTGCAAAAGGTATTTGCTTATCCATATTTTTACCTCGGCTACTTTGCAATAATGCCGGTGTTAACCATTGAACTAGGGCTACCAATCCAGGTAATACTAATAATAATACTACAGCTATAATCATTTCAGTAAAAATAGAAATGGAATAATTCTCTCTGACACCAGTAAAAGGATCTGTATTTCCATTAGGATTTTCTATAGACTCAATCTGAGGAATCACAACTCCAAGAAGGAGTAATGTGACACCCAAACCAACTAAAAAAGTTAAAACAACTTGCATTGCTGAAGTTGCTACATAATCTTCTGGTAAAAGGGGAATACGGGCTTTAACTAACTGATTTTTAAGACCGAGAGAATCTTTGGTCAGCATACGACCTAACCAGCCGAATAAAACTCTACTAAATGTTTCAAAACCCGTCAGAGCCATTTGTGCCACCAACGTGGATTAGCAGAACGTTGTACTCTATTGGCTAAATTGGTTTTCAAAGCTACCAATGCTTTAGACTGACGAGTTTCTTCAGCTTCAACGGCTGCCGATCTTTGACCTTCATCACTTTTTTCAATATTCATTGCTGCTTTAGTTCGAGCATTAATTTCAGATAATACTCTTTTCAAAATTCTACGACCTTCAACCTCATTCAGAGATGAAACATCTCCAATATCTACTTCTTTAGTCAATGGAACTAATTGTTTCAATGGTGCATAATATGCCTGATCTTTGAGTAAATCATTTTGTAATCTTAATTCTATCTTTTCACGCCTAGATTCCTCGTTTTTAATTAATTTAGCTCTCTTAGTTGGATCATCAGTCTGTGAAATTTTAGCATCATTCCTTGCACGAGTGGCTTGTTCTTTGGCTTCACGTGTCTGATACTTCTGCCTTGCCTTAGGTGGGAAATCACCAACATCAACTTCCTCATCATCCCGAGATAAGTCCATGTCTCTATCTTCGACTTTGCGACGACGTTTCTTGCCACCGACTTGCATATCTTCGTAAACTTTACGCATTACATCTTCAGGATGAACATAATACTCTGCAACAACTTTTGCAAAATCCTTGTAATCTCTAATTCCTTTCTTTAAACACCATTCCATAACCAATTGTCTCCTCTTGGTTTCATCCATTATCTCTACACGATTAAGATTCGCTTTCACCATAATTTTTTCGAAAATATATGACTTACCTGTGAAAACATATTCGTCAGTCTTATTATCCCTTCGGAATGCTTCATTGGTTAACAATTCATGTGAATGAGGATCTATTCCTATAATCTCAACAATTGCTTTATTTCTTCGAACACGCTTGCCTCCGACACGAGTCTGAATCTGAATCGAGATCCCATCTAATGCTGGAATCAATACTCTAGGAATTTCAATTGGTTTGTTCTCAAGACGATGTACTAAACTCTGAATAGAATCTGCGTGGAAAGTTGAATACGTTGTATGTCCTGTCGCCATAGCCTGGAAAAGAACATAAGCTTCTGCACCTCGAATTTCTCCAACAATTATGTATTCTGGACGTTCACGGAGTGCAGCCCTTAACAAATCATACATATCAACTTCTCCAGCTGCTTTTTCACCAGATCCTGAAGATTCTCCTCCAAAACCTTGCCGAGTACAACCTGGAATCCAGTTTGGATGGGGTAAATTCAATTCTCTTGTCTCTTCAATACTTACAATTTTATGTTGCCATGGAAGGAAAAGTGAACAAGCATTCAAAGAAGTTGTCTTCCCAGATGCAGTTCCACCAACGAAAAGCATAGACATACCATACTGCATTGCTAACCAAAAGAATGCAATTTGCATTGATGAAAATGTTTTGAATTCAAGTAAATCTACAGGAGTAAAGGGCTCATCTCTAAAACGCCGTATCGTAAAAGTAGAACCTTTTGTCGAAACCTCACGTCCAAGTGTCATAACAATACGTGAACCATCCATCAAAGTTGCATCTAATAATGGTGCAGCAATGGAAATATGTTTTCCACAACGTTGAGCCATACGAATAATATATTGTTCTAATTCTAATTCATCTTCCCACATTACATTTGTTCGTAAAGATTCAAATCGCCTATGGTAAACAAATATCTCAACACCAGGACCATCACAAGAAACATCCTCAATATTTGGATCTTTCATCATGGTGTCTATTTTACCATAACCAAGCAAATCTCTTTCAATATAATAATGGATTTTCTCTCGATTGCTCTTACGTGATTTTAATCGATAACTATCTAAAATATCATCCACTGCTTGCTTCAAGAAATCTTCTTGAGTTTCATCGAGCGTTTCACGATTAATGTTAAGAGCCCTCTGGAGAACCAGCTTAATTGTATCTAAATCTTCTTTTTCCTGCTTTGAAGCCTTAGGTTCAACTACATAATAAAAACGAGAGTAATCTCTCTTATCAAACAAAACTCTAACATAAGAAAAAGGAGGATAAACAGGATAAGTATCTAATTCTTCAAAATCTTCACCAATCTCAATATCATCCATAACTAAATCATGAATCACACCTTCGTTTTCAGCAGCTTTACGCTTCTTAGCTTCTGCTTTACGTTGTTTATTGAGTTTACGACGCTGAAGCCAAGAAAGTTTGGACTCATCAATCTGCTCATCTTGTTCACCGAGCAAACTCGAAGCGTTTTCCATTGTTTCTTTGGCTGCGCTCATTTTATTCATCCAGTGGTTAACTTGACAACCATTAGATTATTATCATAGTATATGACTATATAAGAAGACGTCGATATTAATGGTAAACCACTTGTAGTCTCTATAGCTATAGCAGGAGACATAGGGAAAGTTACCTCAAACTCACCACCTCTAGGCTGCATTGTAGTAACTTTAAGTCCACCTGCAGTCCCATTTATCTTATACTTAATTCCATGATTTATAGATTCGATACCGGAATCCAATTTAATAACTGGAGAAGAATCAGGATACTCTCGTACTGTAGTCAGCAAATCTTCAATCGATAGTTGGAAATAAAGTGCTAATTGTTCGGCTTCTTCTTGGGCTGTGTTAGCTATATTTCCATTAAGCATTGTTGTAGAAGTTAACATTATGGAAGATAAAATTAAAATGGAAACGGCTATAGTGTAAACATAACCAATTAATTCTGAAACTGCAGAATCATCGTAAGCTAAATTTGACATGTATTGTCCTCTCTAATAATCTAAAGTCAAATGGTGTTGATTGTGAATATTCGACATCGATTTCTGATGTTGATAATTCATTATATACTGTCACCGAATCCTCTTTTGAAAAGTAATATTGTGTATATTCAAAATTATTATTCTTAACATAATATCTTTCAAAAGCATCTGAACTTTCTCCATCAAAAGCTATTCGTAAACTGTAAATATTCAAAGCAGTATCATTACCACCTTGATTACGTATATCGAAAACAAAGTTACCAGCCATTAACGATTTTATAGAAGATGACATATTATAATCTGTTTGATAAAGTGTTAATGAATCATAAGAATCTTGTTGATCAATTACTTCATTTATAACTGAGCGAGTTAGTGGTTGAGAACTGACATAAAATTGACCGCCCGGCTCTTTAGAAACAACTCCGCCATTAAGCATTCGCATTTTGAAAACTCCTGAAACTGAGGCATATTTGTAAGATAACGAATCCGTACCATATATGAAGAATCCACCAACTTGTGTTGAATTGATAGTGCTTGTATATGTGGCCTTAACGCCATAATCAAGTGCGGGGAAACCTGAAACATAAGAATCTATGGAATCTCCAATCCATTGAGTTCCGTTTGGATAAACTAAAGTAATTCTATAGTCATCTACTGTTTCTAAGTTATCCATTATTGCAAAAGATTCAGTACCTTTTTTAACACCTATTATTTTAGAATCTGACCAAGAAACGGCAGTATAATAATATCTAATTTCATCTAAATTTTCACGTTGAACAAAGGTACCTGAGCTAAAAGAAATTGTTGAAGTACGAGACGCTCCTTCTCCTTGAGAAATTACATGATCCAAATCTGCATCAAAATTTAAAAGATTGTTTTGTGCTGACGTATATATGGCATAAGCTTCATTTTGTTGAATTTGAGGAATGCCCCAAGCCAACATAGTTCCTGTAACTGTAAGCATAATTGCTAAAATTAAAATTGTACCGATTACAGGACTCACGGCTTCATCGGAATTAGTTAAGAATAGCTGACGCTGCACATGAGCTTATCTAGTAGGGGTTCAAAAAGTATTATGTCATATTAATGACGGTTATCTTCTAACCATTTCTCGACATCTATAGCAGCCATACAGCCCATACTTGCTGCAGTTATAGCTTGCCTATAACGAGTATCCACCACATCCCCACCTGCAAATACACCAGGCACACTAGTCATTGTATTTTCTTTCCAAAGAAGATAACCACTTTCATCAGTTTCAAGTTGGCTACCTAAAAAAGAAGTCATTGGTTTATGTCCAATTGCGATAAAGGCACCATCACATGCTAACTTCTCTTCAACACCAGTTCCGGTATTTACTAAAAGTGCACCTTCAAAATTTCCCTCGGAACCTAACCATTCTTTTATACTAAAATTGAGCTTCCAAGCAATTTTGGGATTTTCTCTGGCCCTATTTGTCATTATTTGAGATGAACGCAATCCTTCTCTTCGGTGTACTATAGTTACTTTACTACAAAAACGTGTCAAAAATGTTGCTTCTTCCATAGCTGAATCGCCGCCACCAATAACAATTACTTCTTTATCTCTAAAAAATGCACCATCGCATGTTGCGCAAGTTGAAATTCCCCGGCCTTTATGAATATTCTCATTTATAGCATCTAACCAGATTGCCTCAGCCCCTGTTGTAATGATTAAAGATTTTGCCAAATGCACTTCCTTTCCAACATTTATTTTGAATGGTCTCTCTGATATATCAACTGAATCTACATTTTTATCTATTATATCACAACCAAAACGAGTAGCTTGGGCTCTTAACTCAAGCATCATCTCAGGGCCTGCAATGCCTTCAGGATATCCTGGGAAGTTCTCAATATCACTTGTTAACATTAATTGACCTCCGCTTGCAAAACCTGCAAATAAAGTAGGATTAAGCATCGCCCGCCCTGCATACAAACCCGCAGTATATCCTGCTGGGCCTGAACCGATTATAATTAAATCTTTAACTTCAGTCATTACCCTCTATTAGATGGGCTTCTAAATTATTGTGTCTAGATTAACCATTCCATCTAGATGAGATAATGAAACCTGTATGTCCAATTCCATTATTATCTGGTCTTAAAGCACTAGAACGTGATTGCCAGCCTCTTTGAATTATCTCTATTATTTCTATTTCTTTCCAACCTTCCAAAGAATCTATTAATGCTTTAATTTGATTTACTGTTGGAATATAGCATATCAGAAATCCCCCAATATGTAATGATTTTTTCGCCCAGTTCACCAATTCCCACGGATTAGGGAGATCTAATATAATTGAAGAAGCAGATATTGAAGATGTGGTGTCATTTAATTCTTCATTACGAAGTTCAACTAAGTTTTTCCAAGGACTCATTTTTATGTTTCTTTGAGCTACTTTTAGATGTTTATTATTATTTTCAAACGTAATTACCTTGCCATTTGGAGCCACCGTTTGGGCAAGGGCAAGTGTCAAAGCTGCAGAACCACTTCCTGCTTCAACTACGGTCTTACCCGTCGAAAGTCCTGACCTATATACAATCCAAGCAATATCTTTAGGAGAGATTATTTGAGGGCCTCGTTTGAGATTTGATTGAAGATCAGACAATACATAATCAATAAGCATACATTTTTTACCTAAAAGTTCGAACTCTTTGCCAGACTCATAAGACAGTAGAGGTTGACTTGGAAAACGTCCAAAACCTTTTATCTCTAAAATCTCTAAATCCAAATTAACTAGATGGGCTGAACCATCAATTATTAGAAGATTAAAATTGCTCATATGAGCAAGCTACGAGATTAGCCTACCAAAAGCTTAGCATTACTTAATGAATATTTCCATTCTGCAGGAATAACCTTATTTGAACGATAATATTTTGCTAAACGAAGAATCTTAGCTTCTGTTAAATGTAATGAACGTGTATTGTGATTATCCTTTTTATTAACTTTTAAATGCTCACCTAAACGAACAGCTTTTCGCATAAGGTTAGTTAAATCTTCAGGTAATGATGGAGACAATTCCTTCTCTGCTAAAACTTTAGAAATTGATTTACCCATGGCTAACTTTACGCTAGGTACTGCATGAGTATCCCTTAAAGCAATACCAATTTGTGAAGTCGAATGTCCTTCAGATGCTAATTCTACTATCTTTTTTTCGACATCCTTAGCTTTAGGTGACCATTTAGGATTCTCTTGTCTAGTCTGTGGACTAGAACCTGAGCGTCCTTTACCTCGTGTATGAATTCTCGCCATTATTATTTATCTCCTATGGAGGTTATGGCGCCAGTCAGCCCGGTATAAAAACATTAGCGCATTTGTCAATACCCGTAACTCCAATACAATGCTAATTCATCATTAGAATATAATCTATAAGTAAAATTAGGCATAAATTCATAGTAAGGACTAGATGTTATCGAAAGTGTAGAAGACTGACCACTGGAATCAGGCATTCCTAAATTAACAACAGACAACGAAATATTACTTTGAATATCAGAAGCCATTATTGAACTATTATTCCAAGTCCACAAATGATCCCTAGTTTTCCAATACATTTCTTTGACGGAAATACGCTCAATTTCCATATCTTCCAAAGAGATAAGCCCTGAGGATAATTGGATAGAGTCTCCGATAGCAACCATATTAGAATAAACTGCCAATCTTCTTTCCCTCTTTTGATCGTTGGATTCAAATATGGAATCTTCTAAATTAGCACCCATCCATTGGGAAGCTGAAATACTGCTTTCACGTACATAATAACTATAGTATACTTTTTCACGCTCGTGAGCATTGACTCTATAATCAAGGTCGTAATAAGAGAAAGAAGTAAGTAAAATCGTAAACACTGAAAATAAAACTGTGAATCTATTTGGATTATCTTCAAGATTATCTATAAAGAAATCCATTCCCGGTACAATCAATAGCAAAATACCAAATGTTACTAAATAAGGAATATAAATTAGATCAGATATAACAAAAAAGGATAGTCCTAAATAAGCCATTGAAAAGAAATATCCCTGTGAAACACGACCCTCTTGAACCCAGAATACTATTCCGAGAATAGATATAAAAAGAAAAGGACCTACATTTATCATATAATACGTTATCAAATTGAATATTGCCGAAAAAATCCCACTTCCACTAAAAAAATAGACACCGATAATCTCATCATCGGGACTATAAGGTGAAAAATCTAAATACTGTAAATAGAAAAAATACCCTGATAAAAATAACAGAAAACCTAAAACTTGTCTACCGGCCCTCTCCCGATTTGTAGCGCTTTCCTGCCAATGGTAACATAAAACAGACATGACAAATGCAATTAATATTCCTGGAAATAATAGAGCCATTCTATGTAATGACGGTAGAATGAGAACCAAAAATAATAATAATGAAAATATGCGAAGTGGATGCCTACCGTATCTTGAATGGGAAAGCCTAAGAAGTAACCATATAAAAAATGGCAATAGAGCAATAAAACTAAATCTAAGAGAAATACGCCACATTGAGAATGTCAAAAACCTTGGAGCGAATGAAAAGCATAAAGTTGCAAACCATCTACTACGGAAATTTTCGGTCAATTCACCAGTTAACATGAAAAAACCAAAAGTAGATATCAATGATAATGAAATAGTATGAATCAAAATGTACTCATAAATAGAAATACCAGTAACTGAAGTAATCGTGGATGCCAATAGTGTTGAACCTAAAGGGGTCGTTCCAGGAAATAGGCCATAAAGTGAAGTTATGTTTTCAGCCCACCCTATTTGTCCATTCAATAATATCGATTTGGCCATTGTGATATAATAAAAACTATCAGTGCCTGTAGGTGCCTGAGTTATAGGATACCTAAGTAAAATCGTGAGAAATCCAAGTAAAAACAAACTGCTTTTACTACTCAATGTAGGATTTTTCATATTCTATCAAATGGAGTAACGTATTAAGCAGATATGCTTGACAAAAAAAAGGCTTTCTTACCGCATATTTTTATATAGCAGAGACTTCCCTCGCAGACCATCTATTCTGAGGGCGTAGTATGGACATACGTAACACCATGAATCACGGTCTGTTTGCATTGCTGATTCTAACAGCACTGATAGCTGGTAAAAGTGTTGATGGATATCCTGCAGGTGGTGCCCAAGAAGGAGCAGGTGAAGAATGGGCTGCTGATGCTATTGCACATGGTTGTTCTTGTCACGCTGATGTCCAACTAAATGAAGGGATGTACAATCTAGAAGGTATACCTCAAAAATACGTCCCTGAACAAACATACAATATTTCTCTCCAAATAAATGATACTAACGTAATTTCTGAAGAAGGAGCCGTTCGCTATGGTGGATTTCTAAGTGAAGTTAGTGAGGGTGCATACCAGAGTAATGAAAATTATTGGATTGGGGATGATGGTTCGTATATTTCCCATAATACAAATAGTAATAATGCTCGTAATTGGACATTCCAATGGACTGCCCCTGCAGAAGGCACCGGTGATGCTGTTTTCACCATGTATTTTAATGTGGTAAATGGAGTAGGAACTACTGGTGATCAATGGTCCTACTTTACAGCAATATCTTTGGGAACACCTCAATTAACATCAGAAGAAATTTCCATTCATGAACTTGGTGTAGAACTAATGCAGTATTGGATTGGACTTATTGGACTAGCTGTTGTTTTCTTATCAATATTTGTTGCTTACATCGTAATTAGAGGAGGGAGTGCGCATTACCGAGGTTAATGAAATTTTAGAAAAAGTCGCCAAAGGTGAACTTACCACTGAAGATGCACAAAAAATATTAGGCACTTATAAGGATGAGGATCTTGGAAAAGAATTGCGAAATATTCCAGGTAAAGAACAACTTGAAATTTTTGCAATAGTTTTGATACTATTGTTACTTGAACTTATGTATGATTCATTATTTATTTATGGAATTCTAGAAAATTGGGATCAACAATTTTTATCATTTACAATAGCCATGGCATTTCTAATTCTAGGACTTATGATTGATTTCTATAGAAGATCATTCATGCCAGATGTACTCGAAGCTAAAAAACGAAGGAGGAAAGTTATTACAAAACTTGAACGTTAAATATGAAGATTACACGTAGAGGATTTTTACAAGGTGCTATTGGTTTAGCTGGCGCAGGAATGACTGGTGCATTAACGGTTCCTGCTTTGAAAACATTACTTCCGCCGCCAATTACTAGATGTAATTCTGATGATGCCCATGAAACACTTACTTACAAAAAAGAAGAAGGAAAATGGTATGAGGATAAAGGTGGAAAAATAGCAATAAAAGAAGATTTTGATCTTTGGGATGTAGCTATTGTTAATTGGGCTCCAAAAGAATTAGAAGAAGAATTAGGAAGTTGTGAAATTCAATTAGCACTTATAAAAGTACCTGCTGAAAGTGGCATGGAAGAATTAGGAATAAGTGTAGATGAAGGTAATGCAATGATGATGGCCTATCATACATATAAATGTCCACATTTATGCTGTAAACCTGTTTTCACACCTCAAGGAAAGAGTACAATATCGGGAAAGGACTATGAAAATATGTTTTTATGCCCTTGTCACTTATCTATGTTTGATCCATTAGATGTTATTACAAACATAGATGAACAAGGGCGTGAAGTTAAAGCAGCTAAATTGTTAGAAGGACCTGCACCTTATGGGCTTCCAGTAGTTCCTATTGCTGAAAAAGATGGAGGATTAATCGGCCTAACTAATCATTTAGACTGGCTAAAGTATTGTGGACAAGGATAAACATGAAAATTAATAAAATTATTACCATAGTTATTGGATGTTTAGCCCTTTTTGCATTACCTGTTAATGCTGAAACTCCAATTTTAGAAGAATTAATGAGAAAATATACATTCCCACTAATATTCTTATCAATGGCTGGAGCTGTGTTTGGTGTTGGTTATCTTTACTTCACGGGCTTACTTCCTAGAATAATATTTGATACATGGGCATGGATTGATGAAAGATTTGCACTACATCGCTACGTTTCTCTAGCAAAAAGAGAATACTATTCAGTAGTTTACACTCTTTTACCTGCTACGGGTCGAACTATTCCTCAATCTCATACTGAAAGATACAATATAAAATCAGTATGGTATTGGTATCCTTTTTACTCATTAGGTGGATTGTCTTTTTTCGCATATATTATTCTTACAATTACTGGCATTTATCTAGGATTTTATTATGTCCCTGATGGAGAATTCATATTGGATGAAAATGGCCATTCTACTTCTGGTGCATACCAATCTATGGAATTAATTATGACGCAGGTAACATTTGGCTACATTATTCGGGCAGTCCACCATTGGTCAGCTCACTTCATGGTTGCTTCAGTATTTCTTCATATGATGAGAGTTTACTTTGTTGGTGCTTATCGAAATCCACGTGAAGTAAATTGGATGTTGGGATCTCTCCTATTGATGGTTACTATTTTCTTTGGATATACGGGCTATCTACTGCCATGGGATTCTCTTGGTTATGCAGCTGGGTCTATTGGTTTAGAAATGGCAACGTCGATACCTGCAATGGGGCCATTAATGGCTCAAATTGTATTTGGAGGGACTCAATTAACTGGAGATACTGTAACTAGGATGTATTGGTTGCATATTTTTGTTCTTCCCCTAATAGGCACTATTTTGATTATTATCCATATGGCACTTGTTTGGATACAAGGGGAGGCTGAACCGCATTAATGAATGAAGATGATGCTGTAGAAATGATTTATGAACATCAAGAAGAGCAACAGTCTCTTGATACAATAAATAAATTGGAGCATAGAGAAGAGCATTCCGTTCTTGAAGCTGATATGGTTAAAGGAGAACCACTTTATCCACATGAAGTAACTAGAGATTCTGTTTTAAGTTTGTATATCATTGCTTTATTCTTCTATTTGTCTGCATTTATCCCACCTCCATTACATGAAGCTGCAGATCCAACGGCAGGTACTGCTTTTCCACCTCCATTACCTGATTGGTATTTACTATGGGCTTTCGGATGTTTGAAAGTGGCTTGGGATATCCAAATATTAATTCCATTATCCAGTATACCATTCTTAGGATTAAACGACATTCATCTTTTCCTAATGACTGCAAAAGTATGGGGTACCTTGGTACAAGGTATGATTATTGGACTTGTAGTTGCAGTTCCTTTCCTTGACAGAGCTATTGGTGCATTAATTGACCCTCAATACGGAGATGTTATCAATAGAGGTCACGAAAGACGACCTATCGAAGATCCTGTAAGAGCTGCAATCGGAGTTTATGGAATTGCATTAGTCATAATGCTGTCTGTTTTCTCAGTTAACGCCAATATTGCAATGTATTATCCACAAGTCAATACTGATGTTTTATCACAACTAACTCTTTGGGGGCCTATCGGTTGTGCATTGATTACATATATATTCTTGGATCGAAGAAGGTCGGAAGGTGCAAAACCATTAACTGATGAAGAAAGATTCGATCTTTATACTGATGGAATAACGGACCGAAGAATGCAACGCATTTATGAATTTAAACTAAATCGTTGTTATCAATGTGGGCTCTGTGATGATATTTGTCCAGTTAGAGATATGGAAGGAGAAAATGAACTAAATATTATATTTAATACATTCCAAAATGAACACGATGGTGTCGCTATGTGGTCATGTATTACCTGTGGTATGTGTACTGCAGTTTGTCCACAAAATATCGAATATATTGATTATGTATTAGAGCAGAGAGCATTAACCACAATGGGAGTAAGCTTATGAATCGAACAAAGCCATATTCAAGAACAATACCGCATCCTCTTTTTGAGAGACTTATCGTAGAAGACGCTATGAACGAAGAAAAAGAATCTTGGAAGCCTGAAAGGCCACATGAATATGGATATTTTCCAGGATGTGTAGATTTTATGGATGTCGAAGTTAAATTTACTCATCTAAATAAGGGAGATGCAGATCATGCTTCGATTGCAGCAGCGTCGATTAAATTATTGAACTATGCTGATATTGACCCACTAATACTAGACATGAATATATTCAAATGTTCAGGACATGACCAATTATGGCAAGGTCAGTTGGAAGTATTTGATGCACTTAAAGAACATAATATGAGGCGATTAAAGGAATCTGGGATTAAAATTATAACTTGTTCATGTGCAGAATGTTATCGTACTTTCGCAGTAGATTATGATCTTCCAGGTACTTTAGGAATTAAAGTTGAACATATAACACAAACTCTACAGGGTCGAGGATTGAAATTTAAGGCGCCTGAAGGTGTAACTGTAGCATATCATGACCCTTGCCGTCTGGGAAGAATGATGGGCGAATATGAAGCCCCGAGAGATTTAATTCAACTTGTTGACGGAGCTACAATGGTAGAATTAGAGAATAATAAAGAACGAGCTTTGTGTTGTGGTGTTTCCTCAATGATGTATTGTAATGATGCCACAAAAGCTGTCCGTCGAAAGAGATTGGACCAGGGAACTGATGCTGGTATTGATTTGATGTTAGGAGGTTGTCCTAAATGTTACATGCATATGCAATGTATGTTAAATGAAGAAAGAATGAATCCAGATGAAGGCCATCATCACGATTATGAAATGATGGATTTAATGCAATTCTTGGTCGCTTGTTTGGAGGAAGAAAATTAGTGGCTGAAATCGACAAGAATTTCATGACTACGTATGCAAAAGTTGCAACCCACGATGGAGATGATGAACCAATTCAAATTTGGGCCAAAGATGCTGACTCCTATGGTGGTGTAGGAACTGATAAGCTAGGAATTTGGGGCAGTGTTGTTGGCGTTGATTTCGATATATGTGTCGCCGATGGAGCTTGCGTTGATGCTTGTCCAGTCGATGTTTTTGATTGGATTGATACTCCAAATCATCCTGCTTCTGACAAGAAAGCAATCGGGGCTCGAGAACCAGATTGCATTGTTTGTAGAGCTTGCGAAGAAGTATGCCCTGTAGATGCGATCCTGATTACCGATCCTGCTGATATTGGATCTGGAACTACAGATACAGTTATTGAAAAAGAAGAAAAACCTGCCGAGGCAGTTGTGGAAAATCAAACAAAAGTTGTTTCAGAAGCTACCTCTTTATTTTTCAAGAAACCAAATAAATGGCTAACTACTGCTAAAAATGTATTAGCTAAAGAAGAATTACCAACAACTGGTATCGAAAAAGCAAAAAGTATGTTTAAAAATCTAAGGAAGATGACTTTAGATGCATTGCCAAGAGGGAAAAATTACATAGCCTTAGTAGATAATGAAAAATGTATAGGTTGTACTCAATGCGTTTATTTCTGCAATTTTGCGTCAATCGATATGATTTCATGGGACTTAAAGGCTAGAACTTCCCAATTTGAATCGAAAAAGGCACTCATTCTTGACGATACCTGTACGGGCTGTACACTCTGTGCCTTTGCCTGTCCTGTTGAAGCGATTACTATGGAAGCTAGAGTCTAGTCTTAGAATTGAATGAACCTATACTATTCAATTCTTGTAGCTATTTGGTTGGCAGTTGTGTATGCTATTTGGGCTGCCACTACTGCTGGCGATCCTGGATTTGGTCAAGCTGCATTTCTTGCAGGTGGTGTATTTGCAACACTTTATCTGAGAAAACGAAATAGAGAACGACCTCAAGTTAATTTAGATAAAATTGAAATACCTGAAGCTGAATTTTCAGTAGATATAGAATATGAAGCTGGAAAATATTTTTTCAGTGAAAAATCATATAGAAGAATTATATGGTTTTCAAATATATTTGCTTTACTTTCAATCAGTCTCTTTTTAGAAACAATCATAATAAGAAAATACATTTTATTGGGTCTTTTTTCTCTTGTTTTAGGAATGATTGTATTTACTATTCCTATATTACTTCCTGTCAAAGACGATATTACGACCTTAAGAAAGAGAGCTAAAAAAGAAAGAATAAAAGCTTGGAGTAAAGGTAAATCCAGCCCCCCTAATGAAGAAGAGTGAATCAATTACTCAAAACCGTTATTGACCAAATCAAACCTAGTGAAGAAGAAACTAAGAAAATAGAAGATTTGGCAATTGAATTAATGAATAAAGCTAATGATCTGAGTGATAAAAAATTTGATTCATTAATAGTCGGATCTGTTGCGAAAAATACTTTTCTTAAGGGTGCAGACATTGATCTATTTTTAAAATTTAATACAGATGCTGATTTGAAAAAAGAAGGTTTAGATATTGCAAAAAAAATTCTACCAAATGGGAGAGAACTCTATGCCCAGCATCCATACCTGCGAGGTGAAATTAAGGGAATCGGAATAGATGTTGTTCCTTGCTATTCTATAAAGAACTCAACTAAACCACTTTCAGCTGTAGATAGAACACCATTTCACACTGAATGGGTAAAGAAAAACATATCTGGGATGGAAGATGACATTCGACTTACTAAGCAATTTCTGAAGGGATGTGGAGCCTATGGTGCTAGTTCTGCAGTCGGTGGTTTTTCAGGTTATTTAGTTGAAATATTATGTATCAAATATGGAGGATTCGAAAAATTAGTTAACGAGATTGCTAATTGGAAGCCGCCTCTTATTATAGACAAAATTATTAATGCACCAAATTCCCCAATTATGCTTGCTGATCCTGTTGATTCTAATCGAAATGTAGCTGCAGGTGTAACACTTAAAGGGCTCGGATCTGCAGTATTAGCATCCAAGGCATTTCTTGCTAAACCCTCTTTAGACTTCTTTTTCCCAAAGAATAAGAAAAGACCATTTCAAGGATTTGTTACTACTGTAATACTCCCTCATCCTGGAGGTAATGAAGAAACTGCGTTGCCATGGCTTCAAAGACAGGGGCGTAAAATCTATAATGCTATTTCCGATTTTGAACCTATTGCTTGGAATGCAAATTTAGAAGAAAAAGGATATCTTATATTTGAAACTGCATCAATTGAATTACCTGAAATTATTCCGCATAAAGGCCCAGCACCATGGGATGATGGCGCCATGGATTTTCTGAAAAAATATCCTGAAGCATCATTAAATGAAGATCGATTGGAAACTGGAAAGGCCCCTCGTAATGCAACAATTTCACAAGTAGTGTTAGAATTGCTACCAAAAGCTGAAATAAAAAAAGGATTAGCTAAAGGTGCTCAACCAATACAACGAGTTCCCTGGTTAGATTAAAAAAATAAAAAAGTTTGGTAAAATGGGGATCGAAATCCCCAAGTTACCTTCGAGTGAGGACATAATCCTCACTCTGTTTGGTGACTAAATCTATGATTTTAGACTTATATCGTAACCGATTACATCACCGTTAGGCTCGAACTTCATACGGAATGAGTAGTCAGTGACATCACTAACTGCTGATAAATCCGAGTCTGGTTCAGCCGGGTGAACTTCGAACTTGTCACCTGGGCTCAACTTTCCATTGAAGTCGTTGTCTATGAATACTACAGCTTTACCCTGTCCAGAGTAATAACCATATACATCAGAGACTAAGCCATCAGTCTTTGTGTTTCCTTCTGTATCTAGTAAGTACCAGTGTACAGAGTTTACGGAGACTTGTGGGTTAAGCTTGACAATAGATATTGTCCAAGTTCCCCTTCCATCTTCGTTTGCTATCATACTGCCGGTTGGTGCGTTCTTGGTTGTACCACCAAGAAAACTGCTAGCCCAAACGTACAATACTGCAGCCAGAACGACTGTAATAGCTACCATTAAAATGACCGCAATTACAGGTGAAACTGCCTGCTCATCGTTTACTATTCTTCGTTTCATTGTTATGTCCTCTGACCGAAGTCAGAAATATAGCAATCCTACGACTGCATATATACCTTACGTCAAAATCGGCATAAAAGAAAAACACAGCATAAGCTAAAACAATCGGTTACTTCGCTAAATCTTTTTAGTAATCTAGGATACAAATTCTGTATCATATCCAATAGTGTCACCTGTTGGATCGAATTTCATACGAAAAGAATACTCTGAAAGATCAGGGTACTGTTCCAATGAAGTTCCATCTTCACCTGCAAAAATTTGGAAGTGATCACCTGGGCTTACTTTAGCATCAAAATCATTATCAACGAAAATCACAGCTTCACCCTCGCCACCCTTAAAACCATAAATATCTGAAACCATACCATCTATTTTTGTCATATCACTCATATCTAGTAAAAACCAATGTACTGAATTAACGGAAACTGTAGGATTCATTTTAATAATAGTAACTGTCCAATCGCTGGCACCATCACTTGAGACCATCATACTACCTGTTGGTGGGCTTTTGGGAGAACCACCAATGATTCCGCCTAACCATGCGTACAACACTGCTGCCATTACTACAGTAATAGCGACCATTAAAATAACGGCAATTACCGGAGATACAGCTTCCTCATCATTGTTAATAATTCTGCGATTCATATTTATTCTCTGACCTAAGTCTAACTCTAGACGGCTGGTATAGCATATATACCTTACGTTAATCTATCGCGTCTGAGAACTAAAGCACCAATAACGGTTAGAATAACAGTTACACTCGCTCCAGTCCAAGCTAAAGAAAGCGCCCATTGTGGAACTCCAGCTCCACTCTCTTCTACAACTTCAGGAGATCTCAAAATTGAATCGAATGAAGCCCACGTAGTTCCATTCTGATACTTGAAATCTATTGTTAATACAGCATTACCTTCACCCAAATCAAAAGATTCAGCAGGCGCTTGCCAATTGAAAAACCAGCCTTCACTACCGTCTGTTAAATTGAGTTCTAAATTAGATTCAGTGAATTCGTCTGTTGCACTCAATGTCCCATTGGTTATTGTAATAATAATATATGAAACTGAAGCTGGATCACTTACTGTAATATTTATCAGATAAGATTCACCAACATCATAATGTAAATTATCCGGAATACCGTCTATTCGGTATAAATTATCTTCAGCTTGAACTAAAGGTGAAAATAGACATATGGCAAACATCAAAATTAGGTAATCTCGTATTCGATACATATGAAGTTACTAAGTGATTTTGTTATTCTATTTAAGAATACGTGCCACTACCTAGTTAATCCTCTATTTTGTAAACTTTCGAGAATTAAGCGTAATTCAGCTTCACGAAGTCCTAATGATACGGCTGCACTTTCAATAGTGTAATCTTTATTGTGTAGTATATGATGCAGTAACCGTCTTTCTTGATAATTACATTCAGCCGCATGAGCTGTAACTGTAATTTCCTTATTCAATTCACCGATTAATGCCATTAAACTTCTTCTCTCATTTTCAACATCATCTACTGACTTTCGCAAATCTTCAGAAACTCGAGAAAGGAGATCCATTCGAACTTTGGAATCCATTTGGCGAGATTCTTCTATTGCATCTAAAACTCTCTGATGTTGAGAGGAAATCGTATTAATATCAAAATTGGTTTCAGCCTTTTGTTTGTACGTTGATGGCCCTATATCTATGTGTAAAGACGCTTCTCTTGATACAGTATAAACTCTACGATTGGGGCCTCGATTACTAGGCTCATCTTGGGATTCTACATATCCATGATCTTCCAATATCTTAAGATGTTTAACAATAGCCTGCTGAGTAACATCTATATCGCGAGACAACTGCTTATGCATTTTAAGAGGATATAATCGCTCAACAGATAATAACTGAAAAATTCTACGTCGGGTTGGATTCTCCAGCAAATAAAATAATTCATCGATTTCTTCTAACGGCATATCAACCTCCGGTTGTATACCTACTGTTGTAATGGGATAATAAGAATTGCTATCTCGTCCCAACAACCTTTATCTGATGTGTTTATTAGGCTATTATGAACTACCGAAAACCTACGAAAAAAGTAATTATTAAGGTTGTATCGGATGTTCTTAAAGAAAGAGGTTCGGTTGATACACAGACAAAACTTCATAAGAAAGTTTTACAAAAATTAAAGAAAGTAGACAAAACATATAGATTATCTGCAGAAAGAATGAGAGTTATTTCAATTCTTTCTAAAAAAATTAAAGTTACCGTTAGAACGAGATCTGTGGGGGCTGCACCGGAAGCTGATGAAAATGATTTTAAAAAACAGGGACTTGGATATGACCCTGTAGTAAAAAGATGGAGAAGAATAAAGCCTGGTGATGACCTAAGTGGACATCATCATCACCGTGGTGAATTTGCATCTCCAGGACAACCATGTCCAGTTTGTACTTCTCCACTAAAAAAAGTGCACAATGCCACTCTCTACGGAGGTATTGTAGCAATTGGTTTTCGATGTGGCATATGTACCTATCTAACAGGACATCGATGGAGAGAACCATCTAGATATTCATTTAAATTAAAAGGTGGAAAATAATTGGATATTTTCAACTACAAGGGAATCTGTCTAAGGGAAGATAAAAGAGCAGTCTACCTAGACCCATCACAAGGCAGGCCGGATGGTGTTGTAACACATGCGCATTCGGATCATTTAAGGCCGAACACCCATATGACTAGACCTACTGCAGATGTAATGAAAGTAAGAACGGGAGCTACAAAAGCAACAGTTCATGATTTTCATGACCCATTTAAGATAAATGATTTTGAGCTTGAATTCATATCTGCAGGCCATGTGGTAGGTTCAGCCATGATTGAATGCCAAGGTGTTCTCTATACTGGAGATTACAACCCGTATGGTACTATAACTGCAGGCATAGCAAAACCAAGAGATTGTGATACTTTGATTGTTGAATCGACGTATGGAAAGCCCGATCAAACCTTACCAGACCGTACTGAAGTATTGAGTGATCTACAAGCATGGATTAGTGCAATTTCTTCAAAAAGTAATGCAATAATTGGAGCTTATTCACTTGGAAAGTCCCAAGAAGTAATTGCAACTGCAAATCAAGCTGGAGTCACTCCTGTAGTTTCTGAAGAAGTTGCTTCAGTAAGTGATATTTACAAAAAATATGAGATACCTTTAGAATATACAAGATATAATGAATTGAATGATTCTGAAAAGAAGAATCCAGGATTATTGGTTACATCTACAACCTCTGTAAGTGGTAAAAAACCAGATCCGGTGGTTAAAGAGTTGAGAGAAAAAGGGGCAAAAGTTGCTAGAGTTTCCGGATGGTGTGCCTTTGCAAAATGGGCATTGAAAGGTGTTGACGCAGGATTTCCAATAAGTGATCACGCAGATTTTAGTTCAACAATGAAATTTATTGAGGAATGTAATCCAAAACAAGTCTATACGGTGCATGGATCTACCAAAGAATTAGCAAATGAAGTAGAAAAACAACTTGGAATAAACGCCCAACCGTTACCTAAATATGGAGAAGTTGCACTAGAAACATTTAACTAAATATGAATAAAGGAAAACTTGTTTTGGTGAGGCATGGTCTTTCAGTCTATAATGATCAAAATAGATTTACAGGATGGAAAGATATAGAACTAAATCGGCAAGGAAATGAAGAAGCTGAACAAGCTGGCCTAATTCTCAAAAACGTTGACTTTGATTTAGCCTTCACTTCAAACTTAATAAGAGCACAAAGCACTTTAAATATTATATTAAAAGAAATTGAGAAATTAGATTTACCGATTGAAAAAAATATGGCTCTAAATGAAAGAGATTATGGAGATTTAATTGGTCAAAATAAAACAGAAGCTGCTGAGAAATTCGGATCTGAACAAGTTCATATTTGGAGAAGAAGCTACAATATTCCGCCTCCTGGTGGAGAATCCTTAAAAGATACTGCAGAAAGAGTAATTCCCTATTTACAAAAAAAGATATTGCCTCATGTATTTGATGGGAAAAATGTTTTAGTTAGTGCGCATGGAAATAGTATACGAGCTATCGTAATGTCATTAAAGAATTATACTCCAGAACAAATTTTGAAAACTGAGATTGGATGGTGTGAACCTTGGGTATTTGATTTTGAAGATGAAAAATTAATAAATCTTGAAATAATTGCAAGACCTAATATCAAAAGTATGAGCCGATTACCGAACTAACGTTCTTCGGACCAACCTTTAATTTGTTCTAAATTACTCTTTGTAGCTTTAAAAATATTTTCACGGCCCCACTCGTCCTTTACCACTACATCCTCTCCTCGAGATGAAAGAGTAGCTGTTACAAAATACCCTGATTCAGATTTAAACTGTATTTCTAACTTACGTTTAGAACCTTCACCTTGCCATACTACAGGATAGCCTAGACCATCATAGAAGTCACTAATCTTTTTCATGAACCTATCTCCGGCAGTCATACTTTTCATGCAGTAAGGGACCGTTATTAATTAATGCTTACAGAGGAATATTTCTAAAGACACCATGCTTTAGACGGTCGAAGCCCCGTAGTGTAGCGGTCCATCATTCAGGCCTTTGGAGCCTGAGACCTCGGTTCGAATCCGAGCGGGGCTACCACTCTAAAGATTGTAAATTTTTGTGTACTTTGACTTTAGATATTTAACGAAATCGTCGCTACTTGGGTCCTTACCGGTCGCTTGTCGGAGTAAATCAGCTGGAAGTAATTTAGATCCATGAACATGAATATGGCTGCGCATCCAATCTAATAAAGCCGTAAACTCTCCTTTAGCAATTTTGTTAGGAATGTTTGGATCATCTGCTAGAGCTGCTGCATACAATTGAGCTGCGTATAGATTACCAAGTGTATATGTTGGGAAATAACCAATAGCCCCCATAGACCAATGGATATCCTGGAGAACACCTTTAGTATTATTAGGAGGTGTTACACCCAAATACTCTTCCATTTTACTATTCCAGAAGTCTGGTAAATCTCCTACAGATATATTTCCGCTAACTAATTGTTTTTCAATCTCATAACGAACCATTATGTGTAAATTGTATGTAGCTTCATCAGATTCTACACGAATTAATGAAGGTTGGACTGTATTAACGGCTCGATGCAAAGTATCAACATCAAGATCTGAAGGAAGGTGATCGAAACAATTCTTGAATTCATCAATATAAAAACTCCAAAATTCTTTACTACGCCCAACCATATTCTCCCACATCCTTGACTGGGATTCATGTATTCCTAACGAAACTGCTTGGCCCATTGGAGTGCCTTCGTGCTCTTCCAAAAGTCCTTGTTCATACGTCCCATGGCCTGTTTCATGCATTACTCCGTAAAGACAACCAAATGGAAATTCGTCATCATACCGCGTCGTAAATCTTACATCATTAGGGCCAGCTCCTGAACAGAAAGGATGTGTCGAGGTGTCCATACGTCCTGCATCAAAATCAAAGCCAATACTTTCGGCTACCTTCATTGAAAACTCTCTTTGCTTTTCTTCTGAAAATTTACCAATATCTAAGAAACTTGTATCTGGTTGATTTGGACTTTCACCGACTGCTTGAACTAAAGGAACAATCGCTTCCCGAAGTCCTGAAAATAACGGATCTAACTGAGAAACAGTCATTCCTGGTTCGAAAATATCTAAAAGTGCATCATAAATGTTATCTTCATATCCATAATATTCTGCAGTTTTACAAGTTAATTCTACTGTTTTTTCTAAATATGGTTTAAACTTTTCAAAATCATTTTCTGAACGAGCTTCTTGCCATACTTGCAATGATTTAGATTTATGACGTGCTTTCTCTTCGACTAATTCGGCTGGAAGTTTAGTTGCTTTATCATAAGATTGGCGAACCTCTCTGACATTGGCCGCTTGTTCACCTGTCAAATCTTGAGACTCTAAAGAATCTAATAACCCTCCCATTTCAGGGTCTGTCATTCTCTTATGGGCCTGACTTGAAAGAAAGGCCATCATGTCTGAACGTAATTTACCACCTTTAGGAGGCATCATTGTCTCTTGATCCCATCCCATTAAGCCTGAAAGGCTACCAATTAGACTCAATTCTTTAACTCGGCCTATGAAATTATCATAATCTGTCATAGGCTGGCAATAGTAGGAGAATTAAAGAGTTAACTTTACTCTATACCATTTCCAGTTAATGCAAAGTCTTCAACGGACTCTTCTGGAAGTGAACGATGTTTCTTAAGTCTAATATGGCGTAAACTTGGTGTTTTTGTTTTTTCTAAATGAATAATAGTCTTAGACAGATGCATCAGGGATTTTCCAAAATAAGGCCCAATTTCCCCATCTTTTTCGTATACTTGTGCTGTAATCAATACAGGATAATCGCCTTTCTCAGCTAAAGGCTGAAGAATAGAAGTCATTTCTAAAAATTGACGAGAAGAAATGCCCTTGTTCTTCATGTATGATAATCGAACGTATGCATTTATTGTATCAACAACGATTAACGAAATTTTATCATGCACTTCTAATTTATTTGTTAACGTTTGATGTAAATCTGTGAGACTTGAAGGTCTGATCATTAATAATTTAGAAGTATCACCATCTCCAAAAATTTGAGCCATTCTTTCAATCGATAACCCCTCAGTGTCTACAAACAATACAACGTGATCGGGATATAACTTAATTGCCTCACGAGACAATTGTAACCCCATACTAGTCTTCCCGCTTCCAGCCTCTCCATAAACAAGAGAAACTGTTCCTTGTTCAATTCCACCCGCAAGCAGTTTGTCAACTCCTTCACAAGCCGTGGGAAGTCTGGGAATCATGTCCCCATCACTTCCATATGCCGTTAAACTAGTTAGTGTGTTCTACGTCTTAGTATACTAATTACACCAAGAGCAGAAATTACTGCTAGTAGATTAAAGCCAGGCAATCCACTATCTTCTAATTGTTCAAGAATAGATACAGGAAGTATTTGTTCTCTACAAGTTTCTCCACCATCTTCATCTGTTGCACAGACTTTTATGGTAAATGTGTCCCCTTCTGCAAACTTATGAGTTACATTTCCATCTTGTGTAATCATTGGAGAAGTTCCATCACCAAAATCAATATTGAAAACAATTGTGTCATCACCAGGATCTGAAGCTGCAATATTGAAATCTAATGCTTCTCCTTCTTGACCAGTTGAAGGCATTACAAATTCTGTGAAAATTGGAGCTACATTTTCAACTGTAACCATTATTTGTTCAGTTGTAGTATCATCACCATCGAATGCTGTAACCAATATTACGAATTGCCCATCATCTGTAAAGACATATTGTGCAAATGATGAATCTACAGTTGAACCATCTGGGAAAGTCCAAGATACTAAAACAATATCTGATGGTGAAACATCTGAAACTATAGCATTGAAAGATATTGTATCTCCTTCATTACCAAGATTATCAAACATTACATCATCAATGCGTGGAGCTACATTGTATACTTTGATTTCAAAGGTTTTTTCAGTTATGTAAGTTCCATCATCTACAGTTATTGTGATTTCGTATAATCCATTATCCATGTACATGTGGAATAAATCTAATTCTGTGCCTTCGTAAGTAGTTCCATCACCCATATCCCAATGAATTTCTACAGCATCGCCATCCATTACTTCTACTTCATACTTGACCCTTTGACCTTCGTATATCTCATCCATATGATCTAAATCTCCGATTATTGGGGCTTCATTGATACTAATCCAAGCTTCGTAATCAACAATGTATTCCATATTTCCATACTCATCATACATGACGACCATGAAACGATACTCTCCACTTTCGTCTGCAGTCCACTCAAAATTAATCTGTGGGTTATCATTTGATCCGCTAATCCATGCGTCATCACTATAAGATTCTAGCCATTCCCAATTATCTTCGTCTTCATTATACCTCTCAACGTTAAAGTCATAAAAGGTATAAATTTCGTCATCATAATTAGTTCCTGGATATAATTCAACCATAACCATGCTGTCAATCTCAAACCACTCATCATCGAACCATTCGTCAGACATAATTAATGAGAACTTGAAATTGTCTTCAGGGTGGCCGTATTCCGGGTCGTACAACTCAACATAGAAATCATATTTGCCCGCGTAATCCGCGGTCCAGTCCTGTTCGAACCAATCCATCTCTTCATTGTGAATGGTATGTTCGTTGTAGAAAGAACCAATGTAGTCACCAGTCTCGTTGTCGACGATGTCAATATATACCTCAATGTCGACACCACAGTCACACTTGGTATTTGGATCATATACAACTACGAGTTCATTCCATATATTCTCGTCATTTTCATCGTTTTTACCCCAGTAATCCCAATAACTGAACCATTCGTTATAGTCTTCATCACCATCATCAGAGCTTAGGTAGACATCATAAATCCAGAAATCGTCTTCTTCGTGCCCGTATTCCTGGTCGTATATGTAAACATAGAAATCATAGGTAGCATCGTTCCAAGAGGTCCAGTCCTGTTCGAACCAATCTTCTTCTCCATTGTAAATGGTATGCTCATCGTAGATAGAATCAATGTAGTCACCAGTATTATTATCGAAGACGTCAATGTAGACCACGATGTCGACATGGCAGTCACACTCAGTGTCTGGGTCATAACCTATAGTAATGGTATCTGAAGGATCTACACCGTAGTCCCAATAACTGAACCATTCGTCATAGTCTTCATCACCGCCACCACCACCATTGCCATCATCATCACAATGAGCCCAGACTTCGTAGTATCCTTTTTCGTCATCTGTAGAAGCAAACCATTGGTATTCACCACACGTCTCATTGTAGAGCCAAGCTTCTCCAGTCTCGTTGGTCTCAACGAAGGCATGGTAATCCCATTCCTCTGTTGAATGGTTGTACTTGTAAATTTCAATATCGACATCCGCGACTCCGCTATCGAAATTACCTTGGTGGGCATTGAATCCTACATCATCATAGACTTCCCATTCATCGTCATCAATTACAATATTATCTACATTGACAACTTCAAATTCGGTTGAATTACCGTACGAATAGAAAGGTCCTGTCTGAAGCATGGCATCGTCCTCTTCGTAGTAAACATCTTGGGTATACCACCCTTCAGTCAAATTAGAAGAAATAGTTTGGATTGCCGCTATCTACTAGATTGTTGTCCTCATCATAAATTTCGAAGTAGGCATTTCCCCTATATTCACCATCTTCTAAAACTAGACCAATGTAATCATTGACATAGTCATCATCATCAAAATTATCAATGCCACCTATATGTCCAACACCGTTGTCATCATCTGTTTGATTGCCGCCGCCACCATCATCAGAGCTTAGGTATACATCATAAATCCAGAATTCATCCTCGAAATTGTAGTCCTCGTCATACATGTAAACATTAAAGTCGTAATAATCATCGTTCCAAGAGGTCCAATCCTGTGTGAACCAGTCACTGTATCCATTATAGATTGTATGATTAGCATATACATAATCTACGTAATCTCCTGTCTCGTTCTCATAAACATCCACATAGACGTATATTTCCATTTCACAGTCACACTCAGTATCTGGATCGTAACCTATAGTAATGGTATCTGAAGGATTAACGTCGTAACCCCAATCATAGAAGTATTCATCATAGTCCTCATCTCCACCGCCGCCACTTGAACGGGCGTGAAGTGAAATATTCATATATTCTTCTTCGTCCTCTAAGTTTCCATCTTCATCATACAATTCAACATAGAAATCAAAGGTTCCATTATACTCTGGTGACCACTCTTGATACCAGTAATCATCATCATCACTGTAAATCGTATAATCTTCTTCAGTTCCATTTACCCAATAACCAGTTTCATTGTCATAGATATCGATTACTAATGTTATGTTAATGTCACAGTCACAAGTTGTATCAGGGTCATACTCTATTTCGGCTGTGTCATCATATCCGTCACCATCATCATCGTAGACATAAGCATCAATATAATCAAAGTATTCATCCTCGTCACCGGGACCACCTGCTCCACTTGTTTGGTACAAGTAAACATTGTATATCCAAAATGAATCTTCGAAATTCCATTCGTCATCATACAGATACACATAGAAATCGTAAGATTGACTCTCATGTGTAGTCCAAGATTGTTCAAAGTATTCCTCCACAGTACCATTAATCGTGTGATAATCGTACTCATTATCTATCCAATCACCAGTTCCATTCTCATAAATCGAAACGTCAACTTCGACGTCTATTTCACAATCACAGTCTGTATTTGGATCATAACTAATATCTATAGTATCTACTAAATTATCGCCATCGGTATCCTCGGTTTCGTAATCCCAATCTTCAAACCATTCATCATTTTCACAATCTGTGAAATCTTCATCACATCCTAAATACAATTCAAAAGAGAAAAAATCCTGAACGTACCAATCATCAGCAATTAGCCGCACGTCAAAAGTATAATTTCCATCTTTTACAACAGTGATTACATCAGTTTCAAAATCATCAGTTTCATTGCCTGTAATCTCGTACTCATATGAATAAAAATCGCCATTATTTTCGTCATCATATACATTAATGTCAACTGTTATCTCTTCCTCTTCTTGACTAGAAGTATCGGGATTATAAGTTATTGTAACATTATTGAGTACTCCGTCGTTATTACTATCTTCAGTTGTATAGTTATGAGTTTCAAACCAATAATAAACATGATCTGTTTCGCTTCCATATGAATGTAACCACCCACTTTGAATTAAATTTTCATCTTCTTCATAGTAAAAGTCAAAAGTATAATTTCCTTCTGGAACATCATAAAATGTTATTATTTCTCTTCCACCACCATTATTATCGCTTGAAGCCGATTCGTACAATGTATTATTGCTTTCATAGAATATTTCTACATAAGAACCTGA
>LWDU01037119.1_pt1 | contig 46445 bp, 44 predicted proteins | sample 727161 | NCBI WGS metagenome assembly LWDU01 (sample SAMN04566230, study PRJNA314399) | hydrothermal vent metagenome | isolation source: deep sea hydrothermal plume seawater | place: Mexico: Gulf of California, Guaymas Basin | collected 2004-07-11
GATGTGATGGTCTGAGAAACACTGCTGATCCTACCGCAGCTTGCCTCTCTTTCCAACTACCAAAGTTGCACTTACTTGTTGAATTCACGTACTACTCTAAAAAAGAATTAAAGTTATTGGAGATCTTTGCAGGGTACACATCGACTCTGATTGAAAACGTGTTATATGCCCGTAAGCATAGCGAAATGTCAAAACGGGATGGTCTTACGGGTCTATACAATGATCGGTATTTTCATCTGAAACTGGATGAAGAGGTGCGCCTGGCAAAACGGCGCAAGCACGATCTTATTTTATTTTTCATGGACATGGATCATTTCAAAGAGATCAATGACACTTTTGGTCATATGACCGGAAGTCATGTTCTTCAGGATGTTGGTACTATTCTCAGGAAAGTGGTTCCATCCAAGGATGTGACGATTGCCCGATATGGGGGAGATGAATTTGTCATCATTTTTCCTCAAACCAGCCTGGCACAAGCCCTTACTGTTGCCGAGTCGGTCTGCAAATCAATCCAGAAATTCACCTTTACTTCAGTACCTATCCATCCTGAAGCTAAAGTGGTTATGATCGAGGGCAGGCTGACATGCAGTATCGGCTTGTCTTCTCTCAGGGATCACGTTGATCTGCGGTTATCGAATGACAATATCCGCCATCTCCTGATCAGGAAAGCCGACGAGGCGATGTACCGGGCAAAATTAAGCGGGAAGGGTTGTGTCTTTCTTGCTGAATCAGGGTGAAGATATTAGAGAATAGCCGCGACCTGGAAGAACCCATGCCCCGAAGCGGAGGAGTCTTTGAGCAGATGGAAGAAAGACCCTTTATCCTTATGCGCTTGCCTAATCCTGGTCACTCGCTGTTATATGTTTTCGGCTTGTAAAGAAGAAGCGAGCTTTTTCCTGGAAAACTCACCCTATTCAGAGCTTCCTTAAGACAGGTCACGCGCTTTTAGTGTTTTGCGTTTATCTTGTCGTGTTTTTTCAATGGCTTCAAGACAGATATTTTCAACCTGGCGACTTAGTTCTGACAGAAATTCAGCCGAAGAATTAAACTGCGCTTTTCCCTGAATAAACTTCTTCACCTTTAAACTGACGACGAGCATTCCGGACATGAGTTTTCTCCTTCGCAAACAAATGACGAACTTCTTCCTGATAAACGCGTATAGCGTGCCCAATTTCCATCCTTCTGGACCGAGAATCCTCAAAGCGATCGAAATCTTAACACAAAATATAAGGAGGTGCAATCGCAACACAGGGAAATAAAACGATTTCAATAAGCTCATGGTATAATTACTCGGACACACAGACCGAGCGAGCGGCCTGTTGTTCGCAGGGCGGGATTCTTCCAAATATCAGGCTATTCTCTTCGATTTTCGTCTTGAATAGACACATCAGATCTCCATCTAAATGGAAGAAATTTCCGGCAAGCTGGGGGGATTCTTCGATGCGAGTTGAGCTTAACTGTTTTTATACTTGCGCGATGCGTATTCACCTCAGACTTCATCAGAGATCTCTTAAATGAGTGGGTAATACAGGTCAAGTGACATCTAGAAAGATTAAAAAAAATTCTATTCGTTGGGGCAGGAGCTGTCGGAGGTTATTTTGGTGGACGTCTTTGCAAGTCTGGTGCGGATGCCACTTTTTTTGTCCGTCCGGAGACCTATGATCATATTTCCGGGAATTGTCTGACGATTAAGAGTATTCATGGCGATTTCTGGGTTCATCCCTTCCTTATTCACAACATTTCACAAATATCTTCAGTGGATCTCGTTGTTTTAGCCGTCAAATGTTATGACATTCTTCCGGTCCTCAAGGAGATTGCACCACTTGTTGAAAAGGGAGCGGTGATTCTCACCCTGCAAAATGGTGTGGATATCGAAGAACAGGTCTTGTCTTATTATAAACGCGAATGTGTGGTCGCGGGCTTGGCTTATATTACGGCCAGGCTGGCTTCCCCAGGGGTGATAGAACATTACAGGCGGGGGATGATTTCCCTGGGAGAGTTGTCAGCAGAGAAGAGTGATCGCGCCACCCAGATTTATGACTTGTTTTCGAAGGCCGGAATTTCATACACTTTGAGAAGCAGAATTCTAAAGGCAAAATGGGAAAAATTGTGCTGGAATGCAACCTTCAACCCCTTATCTGTTATTCTCGATGCACCCATCTCGCTGATATTGGATTCTCCTTCGTTATTGGAGATTGTCCGAAGGGGAATTTCCGAGGTGATGGATGTGGCATCTGCGGAAGGGATCCGCCTGAATCCAGACACCATCCGTGAGACGATTTCATCATCAAACCCGTTTAGAAATTACCATACGTCGATGTATGAAGATTACAAGAATGGAAAACAGACTGAAATAGAATACCTGAATGGTGCGATCATCCGCCGAGGGAAGAAAGTAAATATTCCCACTCCAACGCATCAGATGTTGTATCCTTTGGTGAAGGGATTGGTCATGAATCGATCCTTAAGAAGCTCGGACACGCCGCAGGATGGATCAGATCGGGAATCCGGGCTTGTCCATGAAAAAGAGAGTTGAAGGTCGAATGATCAAAGGGGTTTTTTTTGATGCAGGAGGGACTCTGTTTGATGTAAAAGGCGGTGTGGGAATCCAATACAGTCGCATCGCAGGGAAACATGGGGTTCAAGTTGACCCGCTTGTATTAAATAATCGTTTTAAAAAAGTATTTGAACTTACCCGCCCTCTGGCCTTTCCAGGGGCGGGTGAGCATGAGAGAAATGGCTTGGAGCGGAATTGGTGGCGACAAGTTGTCCGTCAGGTTTTTGAAGGGATTCCATTTCCATCCTTTGAAGCATTTTTTGATGAAGTATACTTTTTTTTTGCCGGTCCGGAAGGATGGGTTCTTTTTTCAGAGACGATTGAAGTCTTGGAGGGTCTCCATGCTCGATCATACTATATAGGGGTTATTTCAAATTTCGACTCTCGCCTTGAATCAATTTGCCAAGCACTGAATATTTCCCGCTACTTCAGCGAGATTTTTTTTTCAAGCCGGCATGGCATGGCCAAGCCTTCACCTGAGATCTTTGCGGCTGCTCTGGGAGCGGCCAATATCTCTCCCTCCGAATCGATTTATGTCGGGGACAGTATTCATAATGACATCAGGGGAGCACTTTCTATTGGAATGAAGCCGTTGTTGGTCGATCGGACCAACGATCATAGAGAAAGGGAGGATATTGACCGTATCTCCAGTCTGAGGGGTGTTTTTAGATATATTTAAGAAACTTCTAGTCTGGGTGCGATTACTTTTGTGGATCGTTGGTGGAGATTGAAACGGCATGCCCGCTATCGCTTGACTCAATAACAACGGCCATCCCGGCCTTGATTTTCCCGTTTAGACGGGTTGTTTCATCCAGATGAAATTTGTGTGTCCTCCCTTCTTTATCCATCACAAGGATAAATACTCCTTCTGCTTTCAGGACTTTCCCGAATATCTTATTTGAAACGGTTTTCTTACTTTCCGGATAGCTCAAGGCAGGTATACCGATGAGGATGATAATAGCTGCAAGGATTAAGGTAATTTTCTTCATCAGGATTCTTCAATCAAAAATGTGCATTGATGACCGGAATCCAACGGAGAAAAGTGGGGTTGTTTCCGGCAAAATTAAAAATTCCAATTTGTATCCCGTGAAGCTCGTTGGCAACATTATATGCACCGATCTGGACACCATAGAATACGTCCGCCCCGTTGACGAGCCCGATGGATAACCCGATCATCTTTTGGTCCGCCCCGCTCAATATTCCGCCAATGGAAACGCCCCGCATTTCAGTCGGAACCGCATAGAGCCCCCCGATGACGAGTCCCCTTGCTTGCTCAGCGAAACTCCCGATGATTCCGATCGAAATTCCATCGATACTCTTCTTGAACGATACAACACTACTGACAGCGAGACCCCTCAATTCTTTTCCACCTATTGCGAAACCACTCAGAAAGATTCCCTCCATCTGTCTTCCCCCTGTCCTGAGCAGGCCGACCGCTATCCCTGTGGTTCCATCCCTGGTTTCCGCAAAGAGCGGACTGATTAAGAGGCCATTCATCTTTCGAGATGCCGGTGCAAGTGCGATGGCCAGGCCGTTAATTTCATCTATCGGTGGATCAAGGTTGGAGCGAAATAGAGTTCCTATGTGAAGACTTAGCCCGTCAATCGTCCGGCCTTCTGATCGTATATTCCCGAAACTTAACCCGGAGCCTAAAGTTGTGGTTCCCAAACCTGCTGAGGCATCATCTACGAAGAGGAAAAAAAGGAGCAGTAATGAGAAAAAAGATTTGTGCATAGAATCCTATTCAGTATGATGAATTTGGACAGTATTTCATATTGAGGCTGAATTCACAAGGCCGCTTTGAACATGCGATGCGGGTTCAAGGAACGACGATACGGTCACTCGCTCTCCTTCTGGGGTTCCCTTTTTGGGCTTTCCGCCGAAGCAGAAATGACTGCCCGCTGATCCGTTCGTAGAAGTTGGAAAAAGCTTGATGGGCCTCGGCCCGATCATCTGAAAACACTCCTTCTTCAAGTGAATCCTTTAGTTTTATTTGTACGATCACTTTTTCGGCATTGATGAGACGTTTCAGAAACACATCATCAATTTCATAGTGTTTTGAGGAAGAAGATATTGATAGGCCAAAGAAATTTCCACTCACTGACCCCGGGTCGGTATTCACTCGTATTCGTTCATCGGTTGAAGAAAAAGTAACCACAGCACCATCGATCTGGAACAGAAGGCTTGGTTCTTTTGAAAATAAGCGGATACCAGGGACATGGGCGATAAGAATGATCCTCCCCTCCGGCATATTGGTCCGCCTGTAAAGGCTTAAACTGATCGTGGTGCTATAGGTCCAGACAGGGCCGACGGAGACCTCTGTTGCATCAAGAAGCGAAGATTTGGTTTCCTTGACGTGCCACGGAATCGGGGCACAGGCAGTCAATGTGAATAACAATAGAAATACGGAGAGTTTCTTCATCTCTTCGCATTATAGTGCAGCGCTTCATAGAATGAAATATAAAAAGAGATTCCATGGAGGAGAGAAATATAGACAGAGAGGTCTCCAGGCATTAAAGAACTCCATCCTGGACGGAAGGGAAGTGCGTTCGCTATTTATGTTCTCAATCAAGCAGGGTCATGATGACTGTAGTCCTCCTTCAATCACACCCCATTCGTCAGTAAGCCCACATTTGCATCGAATCCGAGCTTTGAAAAAAGAGTCGAAGGGGTCCGTGGCGATACTAATGCTCAGGGGGCCGCACTTACACCGTCCCATTCCGGACTGAATATATTCAGATACCTTTTGTTTTATTTTTTCTTGTGCTTCGAGTGAAATTTCGGTAAACCATTTATACTGGTCTTCCATCAATCCATATCTCATCAGCCACGAAGGTTTAGGCGCATAGAATGCTACCTGACTTGATAATATTTTACCATAATTTTACTATCCATCATACTATAACGACAGACTCAAGATCGGTGATTGGATCTTGGGATAAACCGTTAAGTCGCCTGAAAGACAAGTCCAGAGGCCTTAAGGACGAGCGAGGCGTACTTACCTGTACGGTGAGGAGTCTGTTATAACGACGTAATTTCAGCCGAATGGGTCTCGCGCCAGCCATCCGCGATTTCTAATTCCGAAATCGCGGAATTAGGGACAGAAGAGACTTCCTTTAAAGAGCGGAAAGATATTGAAGAGAAGGCCTGATGGCTTGGCACCGCTTATTGGACAGCCTTATGCTGCCATCATTGGAGAACCTCGCTCCAGAGGGGTGAGGACTCTCTTTCCCAAAAGGAAGCTTTCGTTCCATATTTACTCGCTCACCCAATCCCGCTCGGAAGAACGGGGATTGCGCTCGCCATTATGTATTATGCGGGCAGGGCGATTCGCAGATAGAGACGCGTGGGCACCTGAGTTTTTGTAAAGATATTGTTCGGCAAGTGGAGGTTGTAGGTCTGACCTTCATAAATCGCAAAATATCTATTTACACCTTCCACTTCATGGGCATACTCAAAATTCCATACACTTGATGCCGTCGCTGGTTTGATTCTCTCCCCGCGAAAACCAATTCTTCGGACGGCTTTGTAGCCCTTCCCTATCGAGACGAGAATACGGTCTGGAAGTTCACGGTCAGGGAGAGGTGGAAGCATGAAAAGCGGTGCGTAAAGATCAGGAAAAACCGGTTCAGGTTCCTGGGCAATATCCAGCCTCGTTTTGCTAATATTCACATGGTATACAAATTCATTGATAACGGGCTCTACCCAATCTTTCTCGAAACCGTCAAAACGGATACATCGGTACATAAGCTTCTCATTTTGTCGTTATTTTTATACTGTCATAAATAATATTAATAGAGAATATTCATGATAACAATAGGTTCTATGAGGAAATCGGTGAATTATTACTTATTTTGTGAGAATTTAGCCTGCAACGATTGTACTTAAAGGCAAGAGACAAGTCGTGATGAACCAAAAGATGTGTGCCCCTCTCTGATTGACTTGTACGGTACCTCAAGTTGGATTTACTGGAGTTCTTGTCTTACAACTTTTCATGTTTTCTTTCCAGGTTTATGGCTTGGAGCCGAAAAATTTAAATATTATTGAAACAAATATTTAAATTGCCTTTATTTCTTGACAGATCAGGCTGAGGCGATATCTTTAAGTAATATAATCGACACAAATCAATTTTTCTTCTCAGGAGCATAATGAAAGTTAAAACACTGATTATTGGAAATGGTGACTACGAATCAAAGCAGGTCAAACGCTTGTTTGATGAGATGGGAAATGAAGCTGTTCTGGCCGCATCCGGTCGCCAGGGGATGCAGATTGCTTCAGCGCAACATCCTGATCTGATCATATTGGATCTGGCTTTGCACGACATCTCAGCCATCGAAGTCTGCAGGTGGGCAAAATTAAACATGCTGACCAAGAAAGTTCCTATTATCATGTTAGGGGGGAAGAAGGAGATCAAAGAGCGGATTGTCTGTATAAAGGAAGGTGCAGTTGATTATATTGGAAAACCCGTTGATCAATTGGAAGTAAAAATCAGGTTCGATTCATTTGTTCGAGAAAAATTACTCAGCGATGCGCTCAAAATTAAAGAGATGGAATATAATGATCTTATTCTAAATGTGGACTCACTTGTCATTTTTGATCCTGTGACCGGACTTGTGGGCAAAGAACGTTTTCAATCGATCATCGCAAAAGAACTAAAGAGGGCGAGTCGCTATAAAAGTGCTTTTTCCTGCCTGATTATCGATGTTAATCAAGGAAATAAAGATAATGATTCATGCGGACAAGGGGTGAGCGACGTAGATTTGAAGGCGATTTCGGAAGCGATTAAAGAGCAGGTGCGGGCTGTAGACACCTTGGCCCGAAACGGGGAAAAAGGGTTTATGCTGCTTCTTACTGAGCAGGATCAAGGAACAGCTGTAATGATTGCGACAGCGATTGCGGAAAGAATCGGAAAGATTCCTTCAGAAAGAATCTCAACAAAAGAGAAAGAACTGTCAGTCTGTATCGGGATCTCCTCAATGCCCGATCAGGGAATCAAGCGGGCTCAAGGGATTATAATGTGCGCCGAGTATGCCCTTGACAAAGCAAAGAAAACGGGTGAAGGAAGGGTTCAATCTGCCCGGATGATGGAAGTCGAAAAGAATCCATGGCCAATGAAACGCCAAGAGGGTCTCCCAAAGGAGGAAACCTCTCCTCGTCAAGATAAGACCTTCTGCTAGAGGTCTGTCTCTGATCTGCCCATAATCAACAAAAAACTGTTCCCCGAGTATTCACTGGTTTTTAGAAATGAAATAAGCCATGATTGCAATGCCTCCTATAAACAGAAACATTTCAAGGACGACAACGTTCATTGAAAACACCCATTCGGGCAAAAACCTGACGATGGATTCATATTAATCGCTTCCACTCTTCATTCGTCAAAAACAATCTCAAAATCCGGTTCTGTCGCAAATATTGTCAAGGGACGTAAAAGTGCCTGAAATACTATTGCCTATGCGGCTAATGAGTAAAATTGTTGGGCGAAGGTCTGGTGTTGCCCGGCCCGTTGTTTCATCTGGCCCTTGTGAATCATATGAACTGTTTCAATACCCCCTAGGGTGATACTGGCACTTCGGAATGATTTGAATCGGAGCATGGGTCGTATTTTATTTTTGATGAAGTGGTGGTCTTGCTCGACAATATTATTGAGGTATTTGCACTGTCTGATCTTTATCCGTTTCCGGTTCTCCTGATTATATATTCTGATCCCTGCTTTGTTGGCCCCGCTCTTGTCGATGTTGATCTTGGAGGGTTTCTTCTGGAACTTTATCGCTTTCTTTAGAAATCTCAAAGCTGCCTTCCGATCCCGCTTTGCGGTGAGGATAAAGTCTATCGTCAGGCCTGCTTTATCGACTGCGCGGTATAAATACCTCCATTCCCCTTTGAGGGATACATAGGTCTCATCCATTCGCCAACTTAGGCCAATGGGGCTCTTCTTCTTTCTAAATTCTTTCTCAATGAAAGGAGTGAATTTCAAAACCCAGCGGTTAATGGTTGAGTGATCCACATCGACTCCACGTTCTTCCATCATCTCTTCGATGTGAAGATAACTCAAAGGATAAGCCAGATACCACCGGGTGCATAACAAAATAATTTCTTTCTCAAAATGACATCCTTTAAAACTCAGCATCAGAGCTCCAAAATCATTATTTGTTTCATGCCCCGGATGCTACTATGAAACCGTCGGGAATTACAATCCGAACTTTGCGACAGAACCGGTTTTTAGGGGTATTGATGCCTACGAAGAAGAGAAGAGAATTTAACGGATATTAAATTCGTCTATCACGTTTGTAAGATTCTAGTGCGCGCTCCTCAGCCTTTTTCTGAGATATCTGGGGCGCACGTCTGCGTTCATGATTGATTAATCTCCCAGCCTTGTCTTGGTCACCGCCACAAAATCTAAGTAATTCCGAATTAGGGTGAATACTATTTTTCTTGCCTCTAAGTGATCTGTTCCGGAACAGATCTATTGAGGAGATCACAATCAAAAGAAACAGAGCAAGAGATGATAATTGAATATAGACGGGCATCGCCATGAACGAGTCCAATGCTTGTCCAGTAAATTCTCGTAGTCCCATTTCGAGCCTGATATTACTTGGCAGTTTTTCTACCTAAAAAAAAGGCCCAAGGACTCCTTTTTTTGGAGTTACCATGGGCTGTTGGATGATTCAATCTATGTGGCCGAGAGCCTCAAGGCAAATTTTGTGACAAAGTTTCCCCCGATAGGAGTAATTTAGATGCGTTTTGTGCCTACACATTGCCTACATCTTAAAATATTGAATACTGATATGGTATTTGAAGTATTTTGTGAGTATTTGAAAATTAAGGTAAAAACTGGTGCGCCCAGAGAGATTCGAACTCCCGACCCCTTGATTCGTAGTCAAGTGCTCTATCCAACTGAGCTATGGGCGCGACCTGGTTTATGAGGCGAGGACATCTTTCAGGGTGATGGCAAAATTGTCATGTTCAAATGGATGCATGGTTGGAAAGAGTGAGAAGAGCCAGCCCTCAAAGAGTTCAACTCCTTTTTCAGTGATGACCACGTGTATCGCGGGATTTTTCAGTTCATTGGAAACCGAAGTGAAGACTGTTCCCTGGATAATCAAATCGGGCAGAAAAACACCGACCTTCACCTGAATCTCTGAACCGGGAACATTCCATATTTCTCCGAGGTTCACAGGATGTTCTGTGATCTCATGGGTCTTTTTATTTTCCAGCATAAGTTTAACGCTTTTCCATTTTCCCTTGACCATGTCCGGAATAATCACTTTTGCCCCGCTTAGGTCCGGTATGTCCGTATGTGCCCCTCCGCGGAGAGGCGGCGGGGTTGGACGATCTGAGTTTTGACCGGACAATGATGGGGGAAATGTGTCAGGAAGTTCGGTTCTTGCCTCATTCTTGTTACATGACGCAAGAATGACCAAAGCGAACAAAAGAACGACGATGGGTGTTTGTTTCATAATCTCCTCTTAACCTTTCTAAACTTGGCGGAGAGGCAGGGATTTGAACCCTGGGTAGAGGTTGAAGCCCCTACGGCGGTTTAGCAAACCGCTGCCTTAAGCCGCTCGGCCACCTCTCCTTAATTATGTCATGTCAGTATCTAGGTCTTTTTCCTAGAAATATTTTTGTTGTTACTCTGAGCCTTTGCTGTGGCTTATGGCGGAGGGGGTAGGATTCGAACCCACGACCCTTTCGGGTAACGGTTTTCAAGACCGCCGCCATAGGCCACTCGGCCACCCCTCCATTTTTTATTTAGACATAGGAAACATTCCTTCAACTGTCTTCAATGGCTTTAAGCCCTCCCATGTAAGCCCTGAGGCATTCCGGAATGAGAACCGAGCCGTCCGCTTGTTGATAGTTTTCCAGGAGGGCGACAACGGTTCGTCCAACCGCCAGTGCGGAGCCATTGAGTGTATGGAGGTGGGCGATTTTCCCCTCACGCGTGCGGTATCGAATTCGGGCGCGTCTCGCCTGAAATCCCTCGAAGTTGCTGCATGAAGAGATCTCTCGATACCTTCCCTGTGATGGAAGCCAGACCTCTATATCATATGTTTTTGCTGAAGCAAAACCAAGGTCACCTGTACAAAGCGATACCACCCGGTAGTGGAGTCCCAGTCTTTTTAAAACTTCTTCTGCATGAGACAGGAGTCTTTCCAGTAAATCATAGGATTCATCAGGAAAGGAAAAAGTGACCAATTCAACTTTATTAAATTGATGCTGTCTGATCAATCCACGGCTTTCATTTCCGTAAGTGCCGGCCTCCCTGCGAAAGCAAGGGGTGTAGGCGACGTAGGATAAAGGAAGCTGTGATTCCGTTAATGTTTCCGCCCGGTGGATATTGGTCAGAGGGACTTCGGCCGTCGGGATGAGGAAATAATCGTTATCTTTGAGCTGATAGAGGTCTTCTTCAAATTTCGGAAGCTGTCCGGTGGCGGTCATGCTCTCGCGGTTGACGATAAAAGGAGGGATTATTTCCTTGTATCCGTGTTCATTCACATGAAGATCAAGCATGAAATTGATCAGTGCACGTTCAAGTCGTGCCCCCCATCCCTTGTAAAGAGCAAACCGTGCCCCGGTAATCTTTGCACCTCGTTCAAAGTCGAGGATGTTGAGCTGCTCACCGATTTCCCAATGGGGTAAAGGCTGAAAGGAAAAGGAAGGAGGCTTCCCCCATCGACGCACTTCCGGATTATCCGCTTCGTTTTTTCCGATCGGTACCGAGGCATGAGGAAGATTGGGTAGTTTGAGCAGAAAGGGGTTTATTTTTCCTTCAGTCTGTTTCAGTGCAGTTTCAAGTCCGGAAATTTCTTCGGAAACCTGTTTCATTTCTTTGAGTATGGGTTCGATAGACGTACGTTCTCTCTTGTATTTTGCGATTTGTTCCGATGCCTTGTTTTTTTTATGTTTAAGCCCTTCAATCTGCCTCTTAAGGTCGCGTTGACGCTGGTCCAGTCCGATCCATTCGTCAAAAGAAATATCTATTTGTCTGAGCGCAATCCGTTCTCGTACGAAATCCAGACCTTCGCGCAGGTCTCTAAGTGCCAACATAGACGGGAATCAGCCTTGGAAAATGGGAAATCCTTCTGAAATTCTTCCTGAATGAGTGGGTCTGAACTTAACATTTTTGGGCAAAAGGAGTCAACATGATGCTTTATCCCAAGATCAGCGATTAGATCTTGGGCAAACCGTCAAGTTATCTGAAAGACAAGGCCAGAGGCCATAAGGGTGATCGAGGCGTACTCACCCGTACGGTGAGGAGTCCGTTGGCCGATAACACAGTAATTTCAGGTGAATCGACGGTTTCTAATTCCGAAATCTCGGAATTAGGGTTTATCTCAAGGTAGAATTTCTGATCTTGGGAGTATCATATTGCCTTATTACTGGGTTATTGCTTGACAATTTCTGGTAATTTGGTATCTTTTTTCTATGAAATCTAGATAAAAGGGGGAGAGAATGTCCAGAAAAAGAATGATGTGGATGGCGGGCTTGTTGATTGTGTTGGTAGGCTTTGCCAATTATCCTGCCTTGGCAGATGGGGTTCCCGAAACACAGGCCTTGTCCACGGAACGGCCGTTGGTCGAACCGCTTCCGCCTCCATTCTTTGCAGGAAAAGAGATCCCCGCTCCTCTCCCGCCTGAGCCGGTCCAACCGGAGATTGAGGAAACGCTTCCTCCGCAACCTGACTTCTGGGCCTTATTTTCCAATGGCATGATTGTAACAGACCTACAACCAGACGGGGAAATTCGAGCTGCCGAAGATGCCAAAACCATGCTGGGTGATGGAGATATTGTCTATTTGAAATCTTTCCGTGAAGAGTTCGTTGATGAAGGGCAATGGGTTGTATTCAAGACAATGAAGGATGTTTATCATCCAAAGACCAAGGAACGGCTGGGCGACCTCGTGAATGTTCTCGGACTCATAGAGGTCACTCATGCCGATAAGGACTCGGCAACAGCGCAGATTGTCCACTCAAAGGAACCGATTTCCAGGTCGGATTACATTATTTCAGTTGAAAACCTGTTTAAGAAGGTTGATCTGAGCGACCAGGCCCTTCCTGAAAACACAGAAGGGACTATTGTGGAGGTTCGGGACAATCGCAGAAGCAATGCGCAGCATGATATTGTTTACATTGATTACGGGAGAAATGACGGCGTGGTGCGTGGTGACCGGTTTTCGATCATTCACAGTGGACAACGGAGTGATTTTCGTTTGTCCAGAAAGGCAGTCGGTCTTCCTCATCGTGAAGTGGGTGTTTTGGTCGTTCTTTCCACGCAGGATCGGACCGCGACCGCACGCATTGTAGAAAGCAAAGAACCGATATCCAAAGGAGATTCCATCCTGTTCCTATCCTCAAGATAATCCTTCCATAAAAACCGTTTTCTCTGCAATGACATTCCGGTTGACTCCGGTAGTTGGCTATGTTAAGAATAGTAAACTCATGATAACATTGGGTTTCTGTCAGCACAGCTTGATTCCTTTTAATCCGTATCCACGGACTTACAGGATTTGCGAACAGACCTCAGTTTGTCTCTTAATGGTGTCTGGCTCTTTTAAGGAGAAGGATGATGAAACTATCCGGGTCTCAAATACTCATCGAATGTCTCAGGAAGGAAAATGTTAAGGTCGTCTTTGCTTATCCGGGCGGAGTGAATCTTCCCATTTTTGATGTTCTTTACGATGAAAAAGAGATCGAGGTTATTCTCTGTCGACATGAGCAGGGAGGAACTCACATGGCGGAAGGGTATGCCCGGGTGACAGGGCGTCCCGGCGTTGTCCTGGTGACTTCGGGGCCAGGCGCAACCAATACGGTGACGGCCATTGCCGATGCTTATATGGATTCGACGCCTCTGGTTGTATTGACCGGCCAGGTCCCAACACAATCCATCGGAAACGATGCCTTTCAGGAGGCAGACGTCGTCGGGATTACGCGTCCATGCACGAAATACAATATACTGGTCAAAGATGTTAATGATCTCGCGAAGGCGGTGAAAGAGGCCTTTTATATCGCAACCTCCGGACGTCCCGGTCCTGTATTGGTTGATCTTCCGAAAGATGTTGTCTTGGCGAAGACTGAGTTCAAATACCCCGATAAGGTTTATATTAGAAGCTACTCGCCCAACTACAAAGGGAATAAATGGCAGATTAAGCAGGCAGCCGAAAGTATTATGAAAGCAAGAAGGCCGGTCATTTATGCGGGTGGCGGGGTTCTTGCTTCCGGCGCATCTCAGGAGCTGCTGGATCTGGCCGAGGGTATGCAGGTCCCGGTAACGCAGACACTCATGGGTTTAGGGGGATTCCCGGGGACTCACCCCTTGTCGTTAGGGATGTTGGGAATGCATGGCACCTATTGGGCGAATATGTCTATTCATCATTCCGATTTGATCATTGCCGTGGGTTCCCGCTTTGACGACAGGGTAACCGGCCGGGTGGCTGACTTTGCTCCGGGGGCCAAGATTATCCATATTGACATCGATCCGACATCGATCCATAAGGTTATCAAAGCAGACATCCCGATTGTGGGAGATGTCAAGGTTATCTTGAGTGGCCTCAACCAGATTTTAAAATTTTCCGAGAATGGGCAATCGGGAAAGAATCAAGCCTGGTTGTCTCAAATCTCAGATTGGAGAAAAGAACATCCACTGGCATATGACCAGGGAGACAAGATCATTAAGCCACAATATGTGATCGAAAGAATATATGAGGCCACCCGAGGGAAGGCCATTGTCTCAACAGACGTGGGTCAGCACCAGATGTGGGTGGCGCAGTATTACAAGTTTGACCGGCCGAGAACCTTTCCAAATTCGGGTGGTCTGGGGACGATGGGCTATGGGCTTCCCGCCGCGATCGGGGCGCAAAAGGCCTTTCCGGATGACCTGGTTTTTTGTGTCGCTGGGGATGGGAGCATTGTCATGAATATCCAGGAGATGGCGACGGCTGTAAGCTACAACCTTCCGGTCAAGATTGCGGTGATTAACAACAAGTACCTTGGCATGGTGCGTCAATGGCAGGAGCTCTTTTATGATCGACGCTACTCATCCAGTTATCTAGGAGACGGACCTGACTTTGTCAAACTGGCCGAGGCCTTCGGGGCCGTGGGTCTACGCGCAAAAGAGATCGGGGAGGTGGATCAGGTACTCCAGGAAGCTCTGGCCGTAAAGGGACCTGTGATGATGGATTTTCAAGTCGACGAGGAAGAGAACTGTTATCCGATGGTCCCCGCCGGTGCTGCAATTCATGAAATGGTATTTTCTGATCCTGAGGAAGCGGAGCCGAAGAAGCAGGGAGAGAAAGAGCAGAAAAAGGCCGATGGGGTTCTCACGGCTTGAATCATTTTATTCACTCTGTAACAATATCGGGTGGGATGAATGCAGCATATTATATCTGTTCTTGTCGAGAATAAGTTTGGAGCCCTGTCCCGTATTTCAGGGCTTTTTTCTGGAAGGGGGTTTAACATAGAAACCCTTTCCGTAGGACCGACTCTGGATCCTTCGGTTTCAATGATGACGATTGTCACAGAGGGCGAAGACCGAATCATTGAGCAGATCACAAAACAGCTCAATAAGCTGGTGGATGTGATTAAGGTGGTTGACCTGATCGAGAAGGCTTATGTTGAAAGGGAGACCGCGCTCATCAAAGTAAATGCCCGCCCGGAAGATCGGGCGGAGGCCTTAAGAGTGGCCGATATTTTTCGCGCGAATATCGTCGATTCCTCACCCAATACATATACGATCGAAATCACCGGGGATGTGAACAAGGTTGAGGCCATTATCAACCTTCTCCGGCCTCTGGGGATAAAGGAATTGATCCGAACGGGTAGAATCGCGATTGCGCGTGAAGAGGTAAAAATAGCGGCGGTCAGGGGAAATTTAGATCGAAGAGTATTGTCGGGTCAGGCGAAGTAGCATGTCACGATTCAGCACACCCATCTTCTCCTCCATGGCGACCTTACTGTGGTACTCGAATCCTCGCGAAGCCAAATAGTGGCATGCTGAAGAGTTGCAATAACTTTTTGTTCAATCAAATGAAACGGAGATTAAAATGAAAATTTATTATGATCAGGATGCCAATACTGAGATTCTCAACGAAAAAAAGGTGACCATTGTTGGTTATGGGAGTCAGGGGCACGCCCATGCTTTGAATCTCATCGACAGCGGAGTTTCGGTTACGATCGGTTTGAGAGAAGGCCGGTCCTGGGACAAAGCAGTCAAATCCGGTTTGAAAGTCATGCCTGTTGCTGACGCGACGAAGGCCGCAGATATTGTGATGATGCTGACACCGGATGAAATCGGAGGAGATCTCTACGAAAGTGAAGTTGCGCCTAACCTTAAAAAAGGGGCTTACCTGGCCTTTGCGCATGGATTTAATATTCATTTTGGCCAGATTGTTCCAGGAGCCGAGGTGAATGTGTTCATGGTGGCGCCGAAAGGACCTGGGCATCTGGTTCGGTCGGAATTCCAGAAAGGAAGCGGCGTCCCGATGTTGATCGCGATTCACCAGGATCCTTCCAAGCAGACCAAGGAGGTTGCCCTTGCTTATGCAAAGGCGATTGGCGGAACACGAGCGGGTGTTCTGGAGACCGATTTCAGGGAGGAAACTGAAACAGATCTTTTTGGCGAGCAAGCAGTTCTCTGTGGTGGATTGACCTCGCTAATTTCGGCCGGATATGAAACTCTGGTTGAAGCTGGTTATTCTCCTGAAATGGCCTACTTTGAATGTCTCCATGAGGTGAAACTGATCGTGGATCTCATCTATGAAGGCGGCATCACGAATATGCGGTATTCAATTTCAAATACCGCCCGTTATGGAGACCTGACCCGCGGCTCCCGAATTGTGACCGATGAGACAAAGAAGGAAATGAAAAAGATCCTGGATGAGATTCAGAGCGGTCAGTTTGCCAAAGAATGGATGCTGGAAAACAAGGCAAGACGTCCGGTCTTTAATGCGCTGGCCAAGAGGGGCGAAAACCATCCCATTGAAGAGGTTGGCGCGAAACTCCGCGCGATGATGCCCTGGTTGAAAAAGGATCTTCTGGTGGATCGGAGCAAGAATTGAGGGGTCGTCGAGTTCAGATCTTCTTCCCTGCCTGCAAAGACGGTAGTTTATTGAGGAATGATGCAGGATAGGCGATTTCCCATTGCGAAAGAGGGTTTTGTCTTTATCGGGATCGCCGGAAACCTGATCCTTCCGGCGTCCCTTTATCTTGGTTGGGCGGGGGGTATATTTCTTAGTGTACTTACCCTTTTCTGCACCTATTTCTTCAGGGATCCGGAACGGGTTATCCCGAAAGGTGAGGGAGTACTGGTTTCTCCTGCGGATGGGAAAATCGTCGATATTTCCTCGACGGAAGAAGGGCGGTTTCTAAAAAAACCAGCAATCAAGATCAGTATCTTTCTGGATATTTTTAATGTCCATGTCAACCGAAGTCCTGTTGCTGGAAAGGTGCTTGACATTATCTACAATAAAGGCCGTTTTTTCGCCGCGAATGTTCCGAAAGCTTCGCTGGAGAATGAACAGAATGCCCTTATCCTGGAAACGGATTCTGGAAAAAAAATCGTCTGTATCCAGATTGCTGGTCTGATCGCAAGGCGTATTGTTTGCAAAACGAACCTCGGTGAAACCCTTCAACGGGGTGAACGCTTTGGTCTGATTCGTTTTGGTTCCCGAGTTGATTTATATCTTCCGATTGAGACGGAGGTTCGTGTCTCCAAAGGAGATAAAGTTTTAGGCGGTGAGAGTGTGATTGGGGTATTAAGATGAGAAAAAAGAAAAAGCGGCCGATCAGGGAGTTACGGAAAAAAGGGATTTACCTCATTCCAAACCTGTTCACAAGCGGCAATCTTTTTTGCGGGGTTTTTGCCATTATCTCCGTTTTTAACGGTCATTTTAGCACGGCCGCAACAGCAATCCTGATTGCGACTGTTTTTGATATGCTGGATGGCAAGTTGGCACGTTTAACAAATACAACAAGCCGTTTTGGGCTTGAGTATGATTCATTGTCTGATCTTGTTTCTTTTGGTGTGGCTCCCGCGCTCTTGGCCTATTCTTGGGGACTCCAGTCTTACGGGCGCCTGGGTTGGGTGGCAGTTTTTCTCTTCATTGTTTGCGGGGCTCTTCGGCTTGCACGATTTAACGTTCAGGTTTCCGGGCCGGAAAGCAAAGGGTTTATCGGGCTTCCGATCCCAGCTGCTGCGACCCTGGTTGCGACAACAATTACTCTGGATGGATATATTCTTGATTTTGGGAAAGAGGTCCGTCCGGTCCTGATGTTGGGTGTTATCTATGTATTGGCATTTCTCATGGTCAGCAATATCCGTTACCGAAGTTTCAAAGATTTGAATCTGAGAGATCGAAAGCCCTTCGGTGCTCTGGTCGGCTTGGTCCTTATTCTCTTGGTCCTTGTGACGGCTCCTCAGGTCATGCTTTTTTCTGCGATTTTCCTGTATGTTCTTTCCGGAATAACAGAACGGCCCTTGATCGCGCTTTACCGGAAGTTCGGAAAACAACCCCCAGAGGATTCTCTACTTCAAGCAGAAGAAGAGATTGAAGACATTGAAGATAAGGAGATCATTCTTAAACATTAAATGTAACATTGCGTTACGATGTGGTATAAAAAGAGTGGCCTTCATCAATCTGAAATACCCTGATGAGGGCCACTCTTTTAGGAGAGAATAGTAATGTCACGACTGATTCGGATATTTGATACAACGCTTCGCGACGGGGAGCAGTCTCCCGGTGCGACCATGAATGTTGAAGAGAAGGTCTTTATTGCCAAACAGCTTGCTCGTCTGGGTGTTGATGTTATTGAGGCTGGTTTTGCGTTTAGTTCTCCCGGAGATTTTGAGGCCATCCAAAAAATCTCCCAAGAGATGGAAGGACCGGTGGTTTGCAGTCTCGCACGGGCTAAGACGGCAGATGTTGACAGTGCATGGGAGGCCTTGAGAGGAGGGGCAAAGGTCAGAATCCACACCTTTATCTCCACATCGGATATTCATTTAAAATATCAGTTCCGGATGACACGGAAAGAGGCACTCGATCGGGCCGTAGAAATTGTTCAACATGCGCGTGGGTATGTTGATGATGTTGAGTTTTCACCGATGGACGCAACCCGTTCCGAAGAATCTTATCTCTGTGAAATGCTGGAAGCCGTGATTGCCGCGGGTGCCAAGACGGTAAATATCCCAGATACGGTCGGGTATACGACGCCGGAGGAGTTTCACCGGCTAATTCAGGAGATCCGAAGGCGTGTGCCCAATATTGATCAAGCCGTGATTTCAGTCCATTGCCATAATGACCTGGGGCTTGCCGTGTCCAATTCCTTGAGCGCGATTCATGCCGGGGCCGGACAAGTGGAATGTACCATCAACGGCATTGGAGAACGTGCTGGAAACGCCTCCCTTGAGGAGGTGGTCATGGCCTTGCGGACACGACAGGATTTTTTTGAGGCGGATACGCAGATTACGACAGAAGAAATCATGACAACAAGCCGATTGGTAAGCCGGATCACAAGGATGCCGGTCCAGCCTAATAAGGCCATCGTTGGTGACAACGCCTTTGCCCACGAATCAGGAATACATCAGGATGGGCTGCTGAAGGAAAAGATGACGTATGAAATCATCCGCCCGGAATCGGTCGGCGTCGGGAAGACACGCATAGTGTTGGGAAAACATTCCGGACGGCATGCCTTTAAGAATCGGCTTGAGGAACTGGGTTATCACCCGAATGCGCCTGATTTAGATAAGGCATTTGAACGAATGAAAAACTTGGCCGATCAGAAAAAAGAGATTTTTGACGAAGACCTGGAGGCCATTATTTCAGAAGAGATGGGTAGAAAAGTAGAGCGTTACCACCTTATCTCCCTCCATGCTGAAAGCGGGAGCAATATCTCTCCGACTGCGACGATTGAACTGGCAGTGGGAGATCGTGTTCTGAAAAAAGTGGAACAGGGAGATGGTGTTGTCGATGCTGCCTACAAAACAATCGCGTCGATGACGGAGACGAAGAGCCATTTGAAATCCTATATTGTAAAAGGAATTACCGGCGGTACGGACGCTCTGGGAGAAGTCACGGTCATCCTTGAAGAGGGAGAAAAACGTGTCATGGGACACGGCGCTGATACCGATATCATTATTGCCTCCGTCCGCGCCTATCTGAATGCCCTGAATAAACTGGCAGCGTGGGAAGATAGGAGAGATAAAGGGACAAAGGAAGTGGGTTTAATTTAGGGGAATGGAGCGAAATCATGGTGAATAGTATGAAAGTGGCGGTGCTTCCTGGCGATGGAATTGGGGTGGAGATTGTTCCGCAGGCAGTGGCTGTCCTGGAGGTCATTGGGAGGAAGTTTGGGCATCGATTTGAATTTGAATCTGGCATTGTCGGGGGAGCAGCGATCGATCAATTCGGGGAGCCGTTGCCAGAGGAGACCCTTCGGCTGGCAAAGAATGCGGATGCTGTTTTGCTTGGGGCTGTCGGCGGTCCAAAGTGGGAGGGAATGGATTACGCGATTCGTCCCGAACGGGCGCTGCTGGGGCTTCGTGAGAAACTGGGTCTTTTTGCCAATCTCCGTCCTGCAATTCTCTATCCGATGATGGCCGATGCCTCAACCCTGAAGAGGGAAGTCATCGATGGGATTGATCTGATGGTTGTTCGGGAATTGACCGGGGGGATCTATTTTGGCTCACCGCGCGGTATTGAGAAATACGGGGATGAAGAGCGGGGAATCAATACCCTGGTTTATACCACTTCTGAGATAAAGCGGATTGCCCATGTGGCCTTTGAGGTTGCTCGGAAAAGGCGCAAGAAGGTAACATCCATTGATAAGGCCAATGTCTTGGAGGCGACCGAGTTGTGGCGTAAGGTGGTTATTGATGTCCATCAGTACTATCCGGATATTGAGTTGTCACATATGTATGTCGATAACTGTGCCATGCAGTTGATTCGGAACCCGAAGCAATTTGATGTCCTGGTGACGACAAATATGTTTGGTGATATCCTCTCAGATGCGGCGGCGATGCTCACCGGATCAATCGGAATGCTCCCATCCGCGAGCATGGGTGGACAGACGGGAGAGAAGCCAAGTGGTCGTGTTCAGGGAATGTATGAACCGATTCACGGGAGCGCGCCAGATATAGCAGGACAGGATATTGCCAATCCCCTTGCAACCATCCTCTCCGCAGCGATGATGTTGCGCTACTCCTTTGGTCTTGAGAAGGAGGCTTGCGCGGTCGAAGATGCGGTTTTCAAGGTACTGGAAGAAGGCTATCGAACACCTGATATATTTTCGGAAGGGACACAGAAAATTGGTACAAAAGAAATGGGAGATTATATTGTGGCACGGCTAAAAGAGGGGAAGTCTGTAAGTTCATGAAGAAAAAGGACTCATACCATGTTGCGATTATGGGAGCGACGGGTGTTGTTGGCCAGGAAATTCTTGAAATCCTGGAGGAACGAAAGTTTCCCATTGAAGAGATCCATCTCTTTGCCTCCGAACGCTCTGCCGGTTCAACGATCTCTTATGGGGGCCGGGAAATCGTGGTTCGGGTTTTGAAAGAAGATGTCTTCGATGGGATTGATCTGGTCCTCGGGGCGACTGACAGTGATTTAAGTCGAAAGTTCACCCCTCATGCGGTTGCGGCGGGCTGTGTGGTCATTGATAATTCGAGCGCATTTCGAATGGAACCCAAGGTTCCCCTGGTCGTCCCGGAGGTGAATGGAGATGTTATCTTCACACATCGAGGGATTATTGCCAACCCAAACTGTTCGACGGCCCAATTGGTTGTTCCCTTGAAACCGCTTCACGATGCGGCAAAAATACGGCGTGTTGTGGTGACAACCTTTCAGTCGGTCTCCGGCAGCGGGAAGGAAGCGATGAGTGAATTAATGGAACAAACGAAAGCGGTTCTTTCCTTCAAAGAGGTGGAGTGCCATGTCTACCCGCAACAGATTGCCTTTAACTGTATTGTGAATTGGGATTGTGATCCGGAAACAGGGTATACCGAAGAAGAGACGAAGATTATTGAAGAGACAAAAAAGATCATGGGAGAACCCTCTCTCCAGGTGACGGCGACGACCATTCGGGTTCCCGTGTTCCGTTCGCATGGTGAATCGGTTAACATTGAAACGGAAAGGGAGCTCGATCCGAACGAGGCCCGGGCACTTCTTTCGGCCGCGCCGGGGATTACGGTATTTGATGACCCTTCGCGAAAGATCTATCCCACCCCGCTTGATACAGTGGGCCAGGACAATGTCTACGTCGGTCGAATCCGAAAAGACCGCTCCGTCACGAACGGCCTTCATCTTTGGGTTGTTGCAGATAATCTGCGAAAAGGGGCCGCTCTCAATGCTGTTCAGATTGCCGAAAAACTCATACGAGATTGAAGAGATGACCGGCCTCAAGGTAATGTCACTGAACTTGTTGTGATAAAAAGAAGAAAAGCCAAAATTATCTGTACCTTGGGGCCAGTGAGTTCTTCTGAAGAGATGATCTTCCAGCTTGTCCAGGCGGGGGCCGATGTATTTCGTCTGAACTTTTCCCACGGTCTTCAGAAAGAGCATGCAGAGTCGATCCGCCGAATCCATCGGGTTTCTAAAAAAGTAGGAAAACCGATTGCCATTATCCAGGATCTTCAGGGCCCGAAGATTCGAATTGGTCATCTTCAGGAGACGGCTTATCGATTAAAGCGGAATGCATCTTTTGTCATCAGGAAGAGATCGGTTCAAGGAACGGGTTCTGCTGTTTCGACCGATTATCCGGCCTTGTCTGATAAAGTCCGGGAGAACGACCACATCCTGATCAATGACGGTCAGATCAACCTCCGTGTCCTGAAGATTAAGGATGGGGATATCTATTGCCGGGTGGTTGATGGGGGAATTCTGAAAGCGCAGAAAGGGATTAACGTTCCGGGAAGAGAGTTGGGACTCAAATCCATGACCGCCAAGGACAGGCGCGATCTGGCCTTCGGTCTGGCACAGGGTGTTGATTATATTGCCGTTTCCATGGTCCGAACGGCTCAGGACATTATTCTGGTTAAGCGTTTAATCCGGAAACACGGGCATTATGTTCCTGTCATTGCAAAATTGGAACAGGCGATGGCAATGGAGAATCTGGACGACATTATGACCGCGGCCGATGGTGTGATGGTTGCGAGAGGAGATCTAGGTGTTGAGATCCCTCTGGAGCGGGTTCCACTCCTCCAGAAAAAAATTATAAAAAAGGCAAACCTGGTTCATATTCCTGTCATTACGGCGACTCAGATGCTGGAATCGATGGTCGAGCAGGCCAGGCCGACCCGTGCCGAGGTTTCAGATGTGGCGAACGCGGTTTTTGACGGGACGGATGCCGTTATGCTTTCCGCTGAAACGGCTTCTGGAAAACACCCGGTGAAAGCCGTTCAGATGATGAGTCGGATCATTCTTACTGCTGAGGAGCGGCCTCCGGATCTGGATATTCCATCGACGGGGGAGCTTTCCCTGGCAGATGCAGTGAGCAATACCGCATGCCATCTTGCCTCTCCGATGAATACAAAAGCGATGGTGACATCGACCCTTTCAGGGGATTCTGCCCTCCGTCTCTCTAAATACCGGCCCAAGGTCCCGATCCTGGCCTTTACCCCTGATCCTGAAGTGGAACGTCGAATGGGTCTTTTTTGGGGTGTGTATCCTCAGCCGATGTCAATGTTAAAGGCAGCGGATGATATTTTCGATGAAATGGTCCATGAGATCAAACGGAGAAAGCTGGCAAAACAGGGGGATCTTTTGGTGATGGTTTCCCAATCTCCGCCTCAAGGTCTAAAACTAAGAGGCGGAGCCTCGACGGATCTCATCAAGGTCCATTGTTTAGAGTAGAGAGATAATACCCCAAGAAAGATGTTTTCTGGGCACTTTTTTATACAACATTTTCAATCCCTTTCTCAAAAGTGATACAAAATTTATCCGTATGGCAATGTTTGGAGATTGCCTGAACCGTTTGTTTCTAATTCCGAGATTGTGGAATTAAAAACCGCCGATTCGCCTGCTTATACTGCGTTATCGGCCATTTTGTTCCTCACCGTACGGGTGAGTACGCCTCGGTCTCAAAATGGTCTCTGGCCTTGTCTTTCAGGCGACTTATCGGTTTATCCCAATATCCAGTGCGGATCTTGGATTTGTACATATTGTTGACAGATCCTTCCCTTTAGGAAATAATGGTCATAAAGAATATTGGGGTATTATACGTGTGGTTGGGATAAAGGCAGATGAATAATAAGGCACTCGGGGATCAGATTCGAAAATTAATTGAATTGAGTGGCGGGAATCTCGAACATGAGGATTTAATCTCTGAGATGATATCAACCGTTCTTCGCTTATCAACAGATCGTGCCGCACGTGGAGATGTTAAGATCATACACCAGGCATTGAAAGAGATACGCTATGGTTTTAAGCTCTTTTCTCCTTATCAAAAACGGAAAAAAGTCAGTGTCTTTGGTTCGGCCCGCAGTAATCCCTCGGAGGCGATTTATGAGCATGCGGCCGCGTTTTCAAGAAAGATTTCCTCAAAGGGATTCATGGTCATTACGGGTGCCGGAGAGGGGATCATGCGCGCGGCTCAGGATGGGGCAGGCCCCGGTAATAGTTTTGGGATTAATATTATGCTTCCCTTTGAGCAAGGGGCGAATGAATTTATAGAAAATGACCCAAAACTGATGACCTTCAAATATTTCTTTGCCCGGAAACTCTTTTTTATCAAGGAGGCCAATGCCATCGCCCTGTTTCCCGGTGGATTTGGTACGCATGATGAGGCCTTTGAGGCATTGACCCTCCTGCAGACAGGAAAGACCGACCCCTTGCCCCTGGTTTTGGTTGATGTTCCTGGAGGAGGATATTGGAAGGCATGGCAATCCCACCTGGAAGATGCTTTCCTTTCTCGTGAGTTGATTTCACAAGAGGACATGGATCTTTTTAAGGTTACGAATGACATCGACGAAGCGGTCGATGAAATAGTGCGTTTCTACCATAACTATCACTCGATCCGTTTTGTCGGGGACAGCTTGGTGGTTCGATTGAATCACCCCATTCAGAGAGAGATGCTCGATTATCTTAATGATCTTTTTTCAGATATTTGTAAGAAAGGAAAAATTACTGATACGACAGCCCTTCCGGAAGAGAGGGATGAGCCTGATTTGGCCGGATTGCCCCGGATTATTTTTCAATTTAATCGAAAGAACTTTGGGCGACTTCGGAAAATGATAGATGTGATGAATATCTTCCCTGTAAAAAAACAGGTTCCTTCATGAAGAATATCCGCATATTTGCACCTGGTTCTGTCGGCAACATCGGCCCTGGATTTGATGTGTTGGGAATGGCGGTCTCGGGTATTGGGGATACGGTTTCGATGACAAAACGTTCTGAGGGGGGTGTGTCGATCCTCGGGATCACAGGGGATCAAGGGCGCCTTTCACATAAGGCAGATGAGAATACGGCTGGAATTGCGGCCCAGGTGGTTCTGGATCATTTGGGTGTATCCGAGGGAGTGGATTTGAAGCTTCACAAGGATATTCCCGGAACCGGTCTTGGGAGCAGCGCGGCAAGCGCAGTGGCCGCGTCGCTTGCCGTCAATAGCCTCTTTGGAAATCCCTTAACCAAGGATGCACTCATTCCTCTCGCCGCTGTTGCGGAAACCAAAGTCAGCGGGGGCCTTTTCCTCGATAACGTGGGTCCATCCATGATGGGGGGTGTGACCTGGAATAATCCCTTTACACAAGAGGTGGTTTCCCTGGGTTGCATCGATCAGGCCGTACTCGTTATTATTACTCCTGATTTTGCCCTTTTAACGAAGGATGCCAGGCGTGTGCTTCCTTCTTCCATTGAGATGAAGCAGTTTGTCCACAATATGGCCTATGCGGCAATGATTTCCTGGGCTGTGGCGAAGAATGATCTTGATCGCTTTGGACAGTCGATTGAAGACCATGTCGCGGAGCCATCACGGGGTCCGCTCATAAAAGGCTTTGCTGATGTAAAAAAAGCCGCTCTCTCCGCGGGGGCTCTGGGTTGTTCCATCTCCGGCGCTGGCGCGACAATATTTGCAGTGTGCGGGACAAAAGAAAAAGGGGAGAAGATTGGAAGGGCAATGGCCGATGCTTTTGAACGAAATCATGTGGTCGCAAAGTTTCGTGTTACAAAAATGGACCAGCAAGGCGCGCGTATTGCAGGAAACTGACATAAGGGACCTCTGAATAAGTCATGAATTGTTTTTTTAGGGCAAAAATGTTCCACTTCTGCGTTACAAATCTTAGCAATAGCGGGCTATTCTCTGCGATATGCGCCTTGAATCGAAATATTTTATTTCCTGAAAAACTCACCCTAGACTTAAACAGAGGTTCCATAAGTTACTAGCACGGGAAATTCAATCCCACAAATTTAAAGGAGGTCTGATGGAGTTGGGTTCTACACTGACGCAGTTCCTGATTGAGCAGCAGTGGAAGTTTAAGAAATCTACCGGGGAATTTACCGGACTGCTTGCCGATATTGCCACTGCTGCGAAAGTTATATCACGGAAAGTCAAAAAGGCCGGCTTGAACGACATCCTCGGTGACCAGGGGGGGAAGAATGTGCATGGTGAACAGGTCCAAAAACTGGACCTTTTTGCCAATGATGCCTTCATCCGGGCTTTGAGTCCGGCAGGTCAACTCATCGCGATTGCCTCAGAAGAAATGAAAGATCCGCACCAGATCTCTGAGAAAGCCCCAAAGGGGAAATATGTCCTCCTGATGGATCCCCTGGATGGATCTTCAAATATTGATGTGAATATCAGCATCGGGTCCATTTTCTCAATCTATCGGCGAAAGAGTAATGGGGCGCGGGCGACGATGGAAGACTTTCTTCAACCGGGCCGCCTCCAGGTCTGTGCTGGTTACATCCTTTACGGTTCGAGTACCATGCTGATCTATACCACCGGTTTTGGCGTTCATGGATTTACGCTTGACCCGGGCATCGGAGAGTTTCTCCTTTCTCATGAAAACATGCTCATTCCAGAGGAAGGAAAGATTTACAGCATCAATGAGTCGTATGCTTCACGATGGGATGAAGGAACCCGAAAATATGTTGAAGAAGCCAAGAAGGGGGGCAAGACCGCACGTTATGTGGGTTCGCTCGTGGCCGATTTTCATCGAAATTTGTTGAAGGGGGGAATCTTTCTCTATCCGGCCGACAGCCACAACCCGGATGGAAAACTCCGGCTCCTCTACGAGGCCTCTCCACTCGCCTATATTGTTGAACAGGCCGGGGGAAAGGCAACTACAGGACATGATCTGATCCTTGATGTTACTCCAAAAAAGCTTCATCAAAAGGTTCCGCTAATTATTGGGAGCAAGAAGGATGTTGAACACGCTGAGGCCTGTTTGAACACGCAAAGCCCTTGACAAGATGCCCCGCACTGGTTTATAAATTATTTCCAATTCACAGAATCGAAGAATGTCTTATAAGTCAATGATTCCAGAAGATCTTCGCTATCATAAAGACCACGAGTGGGTCCGTGCCAACGGGAAAAAGGCTGTCATTGGAATCTCGGATTTTGCCCAGGAGAATCTTGGGGATATTGTTTATCTGGAAATCCCAAAGCTAGGACTGACCGTTGAGGTAGGGACAGAAATCACAGAGATTGAGTCCACCAAAACAACGTCTCCGTTGTATGCGCCTGTCGGGGGTAAGATCGTTGCGGTCAACGAGATCCTGAAAGAAAAACCGGAATTGATTAATCAGGATGCCTACCGTGATGGTTGGATTGTAGAGATTGAGATGAACCAGCCCAATGAGCTGGAACAATTGATGACGGCCAGGGATTATGAGTCTTTTCTCCAGAAGGAGGAACATTAAAGGGTTCGTCCGTTTTATCCGCTTCATTCTCAATGAACCATCCCTTCTTAAAATCATAATACTCTTCATTGTTTTAATGGTTGTCTTCAATTTCAGGTTCTGGGCTGAAGGACAGGCGCCGCAGTTCTTGTTGCAGGCATCCAAAAATTCTGTTAAAGCCGTCTCGGCGAAATCCAGACTTCCTGTCGATAAAAAAGGTCGCACTTTCAGATCGATCGATGTGAATCGTGCCTCTCAAATAGAGCTTGAATCCCTTCCGGGTATAGGACCAAAATTGGCGGATGCCATCATACAGGATAGACTTCAAAAAGGGCTGTTTCTTCGGGCCGATGACCTTCTTCGGGTCAAGGGTATTGGTCCCAAGCGCTTGGAAAAGATAAGCCCTTTCCTTCTTTTCGGCTCGGATGTCAAATGATGGAAAAAAATATGCATGATGCCAAAGCCCAGGAAGCTCTGCTGTGTGGAGGGGCCGTAGAGGTTCTTCAACAGGATGACTTCCTTGAGAGGATCAAAAAATCAATCAGTGAAAGCAAACCGCTCCGAATAAAAATGGGTGTTGATCCGACCACGCCCTACCTTCATCTGGGACATACGGTTCTGTTTCAAAAGATGAAACAGTTTCAGGATCTGGGTCATGAGGTGATCTTCCTTATTGGTGATTTTACCGGAATGATCGGTGATCCGAGCGGACGGTCTCAGATGCGTGTGCCCCTCACTCCGGAACAGGTCACAAAAAATGCGGAAACCTACAAAGAACAGATCTTTAAAATACTCGATCCGGATAAAACAGAGATTCGGTTTAACAGCGAGTGGATGGGTGAAATGTCAGCCGTAGATCTAATTGATCTGGCCTCTAAGTATACGGTGGCCCGGATGATTGAGCGGGACGATTTCCAAAAGAGATTTAATGCCAAATATCCAATCGGGATACATGAATTTTTGTACCCTTTGATTCAAGGCTACGATTCTGTTGTTTTAAAGGCCGATGTGGAACTCGGAGGGACCGATCAAAAATTCAACCTCTTGGTAGGACGCGCTTTACAAAAAATAAATGGACAGCCACAACAGGTCGTTCTAACCATGCCGCTTCTTGAGGGTTGCGATGGCGTGCGTAAAATGAGCAAGAGCTTTGGAAATGAAATTGCCCTGGAAGCCAAGCCCTCTGATATGTTTGGAAAGATCATGTCTATCTCAGACAAATTGATGCATCGATTCTACGAACTGCTGACTGAGGTCTCTCTGGAGGAGGTCCGAAAAATTCACCCGATGGAGGCGAAACTCAACTTGGCCTTGCTGCTCGTCGGGCGCTTCCATGGAACTGTACTTGCACATGAGGCGAAGGATCAATTTGATGTTACGGTGGGCAGAAAAAACTCGAGCGGTCATGTATTAGAGTTGAAGTTATCTTTGACGCCGAAGCGGGTGATCGACCTGATCTGTGAGCAAGCCTGGACAAAAAGTAAAGGGGAAGCACGACGGCTTGTTCAACAAGGGGCTGTAGAAATTAACGGGAAGAAAATAACCGATCCGAATTATGAGATTGTTCTCAGTAAGGGGGAGCGATTCGATTTGAAAGTCGGGAAGAAAATTAGATATAGCCTTGTACTATAAGTATATATAATCTGCGTGAGTCGCTTGATCCTTTCTGTTTGTATTCCGTTCCCGAAGGGAGGAAGGCAGGGGGTGGAGGGCGGCCTATCGCTTATTAAAGATAATAAGGAGGAGTAATGACTGAACGAACACTTTCAATGATCAAGCCGGATGGGGTTTCCAAGAATGTAATTGGTGAGGTTCTTCGGCGATTTGAGGCGGCACATCTCAAGGTAATAGCGATTCAAATGAGAACCCTGACGAAAAAAGAAGCGGAAGGTTTTTATGCCGTTCATCGAGAGAGGGGATTTTTTGACAGCCTGGTAACATTTATGTCTTCAGGACCCCTTGTCGCTCTTGTTCTGGAAGGGGAGGGGGCAATCTTAAAGAATCGTTCCCTGATGGGAGCGACCGATCCGAAGCAGGCTGAAGCTGGAAGTATCCGTGCCGATTTGGCTGGAAGTATCGAAGAAAATATTGTTCACGGATCCGACTCAAAAGAAACTGCCGACTTTGAGATCTCGTATTTCTTCAGTCAGTTAGCCCTTAATAAAGGAACCTCCGAATAAGTCATGAATTATTTTTTCAGGGCAAAAATGTCCCGTTTCTGCGTTGCAAATCTTGAAAATAGCAGGCTATGGCTTCGCGAGAACCATCCTCTGCAATTTTCACCTTGAATCGAAACATTTTATCTCCTGAAAAATTTAACCCAGACTTAATCAGAGGTTCCTAAAGAGACTTATTCTGGACAACCTTATCCGGAAGGATAAAAATAGAATGTCACAAGGTGAGACCCGGCATGGACGGTCGCCTTCAGTACGCTCCAGTCTGATCAGCAATAAATATTACGATGTTGTTTTTATTGGGAGTACGCTGGTTTCACTTGCGACCGCGGCTCTTTTGGCAAAAAAGGGTCAGTCCGTCTGTTTTCTCGATACGACAGACCTGTTGGAATCGTCTGTCCCGGATGCCACTTTCTATTACACTCTGGGTCCCTATCTCTACTTTGGTTTCGAAAGAGGAGGGGCCATGGAAGGATTTTTTTCTAAATTGGGTCTTCCGATCCCAAATTTAAAGAGAGACGGTCTTTTTTATCACAGATCTAATCCATCCTTACAGGTGGTACAGTCTTCTCATCGCCTGAATGTCTACTCTAAAAAAGAAGATTATGCAGATGAACTCAAAAGAGAGTTTGGAAAGCAGATTCGGCATATCAAATCCTGCCTGGAAGAAGTAGAACATGTTGACCGGCTGTTTTATCCCTTTCTTGGTCGGTTTTCCCAATTAGAGCTCCGAGGGTTTGGTGACCGCTTGAATGAGTGGGGTCAGAGGCGTGATTTTTCCAACGCCTTGGGTCGTCATCAAAGGAAATCAGCGCTTTATTTTTTAGCGCCGTATCCCTTTGACAAGGCCTTTCTTGAATATCTGGATCTTCATGCCCTTTTTGCATATAGAAAAAAATTGGCTGAGATCTCTTCTTATGAACTCATTACCTTGATTTCAGGGCTTCAGAGGGGGGGCGTCCGAGTCCTTGGAGGATGTCGAACCGTAATCCACTTTCTCCAGAGGCTGATTGAAAAGTGGGGAGGAGAAGTCCTGCATCGCAAAAAAGTATCGGATATTGAGATGGCGGGGAAAAGACTTGTCGAAGGGATAAGACTTGACGATGGGTCTCTCCTGAGGGGCAGAAAATTCATCGTCTCGCAATCTGAAAATGACGCTGTCCTTCATTTTTATTATCACATTCAAGCGGAGCTTATTCCTTCCCCTATGAAGGAAACCCTGATTATGACTTGGGGGTCGGCTCCTCCAAAGGGCTTTTTTGATGCCTTAATTGTTCGCCTCAGTCTCGCACAAGAGGAAGAAGGTTTCCCCTCAGGTCTCCGGGGGCTCTCCGTCACGGCCATTATGCAACCTGGAAGTCACATTGATTCAACGCATTCTGACCATGTGAAAGAAAGAGTTCTCGATCGCCTTCATTGGTTGATTCCCTTTTCAAAAATGAGCATTAAAGAGATTGGGAGGTCTGCTCCATTACAGAAATCGGACAGTTTAGTTGGGAGAAGGTCTCTTTCGTCTGAACTTGAACGTCGTTTAAGACAAAATACCAAGTCGGTATCAAACGGTATATTGAACTATCTGCAACCGAGAGAAGGAAAGAATCTTTTTCTCCTCCCTTCAGATTTTTCCAACCCCGTTGGGGGAGGCGCTTCCTTCCTCGCCGCAAAAAGTCTGGCAGATAAGATAGAGAAATCCAAATGAACATCAGACAGATGCTTGCATCTCTTATTTTACTGTTGCTATTAAGCGGATGCATTCGTTCGATCAGTCGATTTGATGACCGGGGATGGGATGATTTACTCAAGGGAATCGATGCCTATCGGGAAGGGAGGTATGAGGAAGCCATTCCGGTTTTGCAGGATGTCATTGAAGCATACCCTGGCGAAGCGATCCTGGAAGAGGCACAATGGTTCCTGGTCAATTCCTATCTTGGTGCAGAAGAGAACACCCTAGCGCTCCGGGAACTTGAATTTTTTTTGAAGAATTACACGAATAGCCCACATGAAGAACTGGCTCAGGCTTTTCTCTTTCGTCTTGACCCGCTCCACAAAAAGACCGTTGCAATCTATATTGATCCGGGCATGCAGGATTTTTTTGGCTTGGAACTCAAGCGCTTGAAAGAGAAGGGAGCGAATACGATTATCCTGCCGGTGACATACAGTGTGGCCTCAAGGCGGTTTGTCTTGTCTGGAGATTTTAGGAAGGCGGAAAGATCTCTTTTAGATTGGATTGAAACAGCGCATCTGACGGGTCTTCGTGTCATTGTAAAATTAAGCCTCCGTGAAATTTCCACCGTGAGTGAAAAGAGGCCTCAGTGGCACGACTTGCGCTATGAAAAAGAGAAAAGAATTTTAGTGCCGACGGATAAACTTGATATTTTCAACGAAGACGTTTACAGGGTTCTCCTTCAACTTTATCGCCGTCTTGCTCAATATCCAATTGATGGTATATATGTTGAAGGGATTGCCTATGGGATTGATGAGGGATGGACCTCGCTTGCCCTCAATCAGTTTCAGGATCTGTTTCTGGAGAGGCCATCTCCCTTTCGATTGATTGGAAATCCAGGTAAAATATCTGACAAGATGTCTTCAATTCCCCGAGGACAACAATTTTGGCACTGGGTCGGGTGGCGAAGCCGTTATATTAACCGTTTATTGAAAGATCTTCAGGCGGAGGTCAAGTCGGTGCGGTCGGAAATACAATTTGGTATTGCGGTCCCTCATTTTATCCTGGTGGATCCCCTGAAAGGACTGGCCGAAACGTCGCTCGATCTTCTTGAATTAAATCAATCGAAGTTTGATTTCTACCTTCTGACCTCCTATTCCGGTGCTCCGGCTCCTCTGAATCTACTGAACGATCTTTTACGCTATGAAATTAGGCCGGAGAGAATCTGGTTGCAATCGGAATCAAATGCTTCCCAAAGTTTTCTTGGGGGGGAGCCCTCTTTACAAGGACTTGTCATCCGGAGTCATCAGGATCTGCTCAGGGAATCTTTTAATCATTGATTGAAGAACCCAAATCGTACTGTTTCCTTGACCTTAATCCTCCGTTTATGCTAGTAAATACCAACCTTTTTCGTAACGAAAGAATATGTGATGCTTCCGGATAGAATCAAAGAAGGATTGACATTTGATGATGTTCTGCTCGTGCCGGGACGGTCTTCTGTATTGCCCAAGGATGTCAATCTTACCGCAAAACTGACCCGACATATCAAGTTACAGATTCCTATAGTCAGCTCCGCGATGGACACCGTGACCGAGTCCCGGTTGGCGATTGCCCTCGCGCGTCAAGGCGGGATCGGTATTATCCATCGGGCCCTTTCTGTTGAGGCCCAAGCGGTAGAGATAGACCGCGTGAAGAAGTCGGAAAGCGGTATGATTATCGACCCCATTACCATTTCTCCGGACCAACGTTTACAGGACGCGCTTGATTTAATGGCCCAATATCGGATTTCAGGCATTCCCGTGACAAAAAAAGGGAAATTGGTGGGTATCTTGACCAATCGGGACCTTCGATTTGAGACCAGAATGCACCTGAAAGTCTCTGAGGTGATGACCAGGAAAAACTTGATTACTGCCGCGGTTGGGACGACATTGGAGGATGCCCGGAAGACCCTCCATGAAAACCGGATAGAAAAACTTCTGGTTGTGAATGATCGTTATGAGCTCAAAGGCTTAATTACAATAAAGGACATTGAAAAGAAGATTAAATTCCCCAATGCCAGTAAAGACAGTTTGGGGCGCTTGCGTGTCGGCGGAGCAGTCGGCATCGGAGGGGACTCGAAAGAACGGGTTGCGGCCCTCTTACGCGCCGGGGCGGATCTGGTGGTTGTTGACACGGCCCATGGCCATTCTGTCTCCGTTCTGGATACGATTCGGTCGATTCGAAAGCTGTATCCGGATGCGGAGATCGTCGGGGGGAACGTGGCGACCGCGGAGGCAACGGTTGATCTGATCAAGGTCGGGGTTGATGCGGTCAAAGTGGGGGTGGGTCCCGGATCGATCTGTACGACGCGGGTGATTGCCGGAGCCGGAGTCCCTCAACTCACAGCGATCTCTGAGTGTGCAAAGGCGGCAAAGCCATACAAAGTTCCAGTGATCGCGGATGGGGGGATCAAGTTCTCGGGCGATATTGTGAAGGCGATTGCGGCAGGTGCCAATTCTGTCATGCTCGGCGGGCTTTTTGCCGGGACCGAAGAGAGTCCTGGAGAGACGGTCCTGCTTCAGGGGAGAAGTTACAAGGTTTATCGGGGGATGGGGTCGATCGGGGCAATGGAACGGGGAGGAAAAGACCGTTACTTTCAGGAATTTGAACCCGAATCAAAGCTTGTTCCTGAGGGGATCGAGGGGCGCGTACCTTACAAAGGAACCTTATCCGGCGTCGTCTACCAACTCATTGGTGGATTGAGGGCGGGGATGGGCTATTGCGGGACGAAGACGATCGCCGTGCTTCAAAAGAAAGCGAAATTTATCCGGATTACCTCTCCGGGCATACTGGAGAGCCATCCCCATGATGTGATTATCACAAAAGAAGCCCCAAACTATAAGAGGGGAGGATCAATTTAATCCCTAAAACCAGCGACAAGATCTTAATCCTTGATTTCGGGTCCCAATATACCCAACTTATTGCCCGCCGTGTTCGTGAAAGCCGCGTTTATTCCGAAATTGTTCCTTACCATCTCTCACTCGATGAAATAAAATCCCATCAACCCACAGGACTGATCCTGTCCGGAGGACCGGCAAGCGTCTATGGCAGGAAGGCCCCCCGATGTGATGCCGGAATCTTTGATCTTTCTATACCCGTTCTGGGGATTTGTTATGGGATGCAGTTGATGACCCATCTCGTGGGGGGAAAGGTTGCGCGTTCCAGCAAAAGGGAATATGGGCGTGCCGAATTGTCCCTGATGGAGCGCTCCCTCCTTTTTCGGGGATTGCCACGTAGGATGTTGGTATGGATGAGTCATGGAGACCGGATTGAGACCCTTCCGCCGGGCTTTCATGCCATTGCCCAAACGGCCAACTCTCCTGCCGCCGTGATAGAGGACAAGCGGCGTAATTTTTATGCCATTCAATTTCACCCCGAGGTGGCGCATACGCCGAATGGCGTCAAAATCCTCCAAAACTTTATATACAAAATCTGCGGGTGTAAACCAACTTGGGACATGGGATCGTTTATCCATGAGGCCGAAGAAGAGATCAGTCGGCAGATCGGTAGCGGAAAGGCCATTTGCGGACTGAGCGGCGGGGTGGATTCAAGCGTCGCGGCGGTCCTTGTTCAACGGGTGATCGGAAAACGCCTGAAATGTATTTTCGTGGACAATGGACTTTTGAGGAAGAATGAGGCCAGATCTGTTAAAACAACCTTTAAAAACAACCTAAAGCTTAACTTAAAATGTGTGGATGCATCAGACCAATTTTTAAGGAAACTTTCTTCTGTTATTAACCCGGAGAAGAAACGAAAAATAATAGGCCGCACCTTTATCTCAATCTTCAATGAGGAGTCGAAGCACTTTGGGGATGTTGATTTTCTGGTTCAGGGAACCCTCTATCCTGATGTGATCGAGAGCGTCTCTCTCAAAGGACCCTCTGCCACGATCAAGACACATCATAACGTCGGCGGCCTGCCGAAACGGATGCGCCTCAAAACGGTCGAGCCCCTCAGGACCCTCTTCAAGGATGAAGTCCGTAGGCTGGGGCTTAAGCTGGATATTCCGGAGCCGCTTCTTTATCGTCATCCCTTTCCCGGTCCCGGCCTCGCGGTTCGTATCCTGGGGAAAATCACAAAGGAGAGACTGGACCGCCTCCGGGAAGCAGACGCCATCTTTGAGGAAGAGATTCGATCTACGGGCCTCTACCGGTCGATCTGGCAGGCCTTCGCCGTGTATCTCCCGATTCAGAGTGTGGGTGTGATGGGAGATGAGCGCACCTATGAAGACGCCATTGGCCTTAGGGCCGTGACCAGTCAGGATGGTATGACGGCCGACTGGTTTGAATTTCCACACGATGTCCTGAAGCTTATTTCCAGTCGGATTATGAACGAAGTCAAAGGCATCAACCGCGTTGTCTACGATATCTCCTCTAAACCCCCCAGCACGATAGAATGGGAGTAATATTACTTTGGATGAGTGAGACGGTACCACCTCATTCATTGTAAAGGTCCGGTCGATCCTGCTACATTTGTCTTGTCCTGTGTCCCTATCATCGCGAAAGGTTGTTGTGAGACTGTTATCCTTGGCCGTGTTTGTGTCGTTGTTGGCTGAACCCTCTGTCCCTGTCGAGAGTGTGCAATTCTATGATTGGGAGGCGGAGGTGGTCTCGAAGGAGGAAAGGACCACCTGCGTGATTCATTTTACGGGGATTACCCAAAACCGTATCGTGATCGTCATGAACCTCTCCCTGGTGGAAGAGAAGGCCGTAGAAGTCGAAGATGAGGGCCGCTACTTTACCTTGATTAAAGTTTCAGCAGGGCATATTCACAAGATCGACCTTTCGGATGTGACCCCGATCAAAATTCAGAGTGCCTGGATCAAGACAATCGCAGGGTCGAGTGAAGGGAAAATCGATAAGATCAATGACGGACCCAACCCCTATTTTCTCGGCGGAACGAAAGGCTTCGACCTGTTTCAATCCCTCGTGCTGGGGATAAAGAAGGAGGGTGTGGTGGTCCACTTTGTGGAAGGGCCGGATCTGGAGAAGGTTTTCCGCATACCGCCGCCGCCTCCGGAGATTATCGAGGAGGTCAGCCATTGCGCGACAGTCAAAATATAGTTTGGAAAGTAAATAAATGTAAAAGAGAGGATAAAGGTAAATATGAATGATAGGTCTTTGAAAACAAAAGAAATAATAGAAAGAAAGATGAAGGAATCTCTGGAGGCCGTTTATGTGGAGGTCATCGATGAGAGCTGGAAACATGCCGGGCATGCTGCCGCCACCGGGGGGGGGTATTATATCCTTCGTGTCGCTTCAAAAAAATTTGAAGGTGTGTCACTTGTTAATCGAAACCGAATGGTCTTCGATATCTTAAAAGAGGAAATGAAGGAGGATATCCATGGATTCATCATCAAGGCGATGACCCCTGAGGAGTTTAAAAGCGCTTAAATGTCATTCCGGCGCATGCCGGAATGCATGTCTTTTGAGCAAGGCCGGGAAAATGGCAAAGTTCCCTGGATGCCGGATCAAGTCCGGCATGACATTCATCTACTTCAATCTTTATTTCCTATGGAGTGCCAGGAATGCTTCGTTGCACTCATCACCGAGGCTTTGTTTTCTTAAAATGGCTGACCAGGGGTTTCCGGTCCTTTTCTTTAAAGCTGCGGACGATTTTTTCTGCTTTTTCGAAAGGAACAGTGATAAAAGAGAACTTGTCCATGACCTGGATATCACTGATAAGGTTAGATTTAATCGAGACCCTGCTTGAAATAATCTCCACAAGTTTTCTGGCAGTCATCTTGTCTTTTTTTCCCAGGGCGACAAAAAGTCTCGTCTTCCCTTCTTGATCAAGTTGTCTCCCTCTTGATCCGACTTCTTTAATTTCTCCATACACATCAGGATTAAGTTCTTCCTCGAAAGAATAATTCAGGAGTGCCGCCAGAATTTCTGTGGGATGATGGTCTACGAGTAGTTTTTTGGCCCAGTTATAATATTTAGGATCAATCTCACCTTCAAGGGTTGCCGTCAGATCATCGGTGATCTTTTTCTTCTTGGCAGATATTATATCTTCCACCTTTGGCACTCTTGATTTCTTGATATCCGTTTTGGCAACACGCTGTATGACCATCAGTCGCTTGTACTCACTCGGCGTAATAAAGGTAATCGCGGTGCCCTGATTTCCGGCCCTTCCCGTACGGCCGATTCGATGGACATAGGCATCCGGATCTTGGGGCAGGGCATAGTTGATCACGTGGGTGAGGTTGTTGACATCAATGCCGCGTGCCGCAACATCAGTGGCGACAAGAATATTTATTTTCTGCTTCCTAAACTTAAGCAGGGTCCTTTCTCTTTGCGCTTGAGAAAGATCCCCGTGAAGAGCTTCTGCGTCATAGCCTCTGTCTATGAGCTGATTGACCACTGTATCCACGTCGATCTTTGTTCTGCAAAAAATAATCGCGTAAAAATCATCTTCGATATCGATAATTCTGCAGAGGGCCTCAAAGCGGTCTGCGTGTTTGACCTCAAAATATATTTGCTCCGTCAGGTTGCTGGTCAGTGGTTCTTTTTTCGCGGTGAGCAACTCATACCCGTCCATGTATTTTCGTGCGAGAGTTTTGATCCGTCCCGGTATGGTCGCAGAAAACAAGAGTGTTCTTTTGTCGGGATTGGTATGCTTCATGATTTCTTCGATATCTTCGATAAAGCCCATGTTAAGCATTTCGTCTGCCTCGTCCAGGATGAGGTGCTCAATTTTTCCAAGCTTGAGTGTCCTTCTGTTCAGATGATCAATCACCCGGCCCGGAGATCCAACAACAATATGCACCCCTTTTTTTAGTCGGCGTAATTGCTGATCAATGGCTTGCCCTCCATAGATCGGAACAATTTTGATATCCTTTTTCCCTTTGAGTGAATTGATCTCTTCCGCAACCTGAATGGCAAGCTCTCGTGTGGGCACGAGGATGAGCGCCTGCACCGTTTTGGAAGAGGTTTGTATCATTTCTATTAGGGGCAGGCCAAAAGCCGCTGTTTTGCCTGTACCGGTCTGGGCCTGGGCAATGATATTGGTATCATCACGCAGCATGACGGGGATGGTCATGGCTTGAATCGTAGTGGGTTCTTCAAAGCCCTTTTTATTGATCGCGTCCAGTACTTTTTCTGAAAGTCCAAGATCATTAAATGTTTTGTTGCTTGCCATAGTTGTCTCTCTTTCTAAGGATTCTTCATTGATATAAAACAGATGTGTTCAAGGTGGCTGGAAATCGCTTATACAAGGCCCTATCCGGTTCAGTATAATATAAACACTTGTGAGTATGTGGAGAAAATATCAAAAGCGGAAGGGGAGGGCCAGAGTTGGCCTGTATTGGAGTATGCTCATGACGACTTATGGGGATAGATCAGGCGGATGCTTCGATGGGAAAGATAAAATCGGGCGGGTAGTTTTCCAATTCCTTCTCCATCGGCCTGAACCCGCACCTCTCCTTCCTGAATCGTGATCTCTTTTCCCTGAATATAATCAATGCCTTCCCCGCACCGTCCGCTTAAAATAAATCGGGCTGTGAGGAGGAGGTGGTTCATGAACCCGCGGGACTTAAAGAGGCAAAGTGTCAGGGTGGGGGACAGAAGATCCGATTTCGGGGAAAAGACATAAGGGCCGACGACACAGCTTGCCTTAGTCACGATGCCCGTTGATCCGGTATAGGGCTTGCCGTCTACCTCAAAGCGAAGCGATGGATAGGTGTATTTGAATATAGCTGCAAATCCGAAGAGAAAGTAGGTCAATAACTTCGGGATTTTTCTGAAAAACCCTGTCCTGCTCTCGACCCAGTCGGTGACAAAGGCATCGAATCCGGCCCCCGCCATTAAGATGAAGTAGCGTTGGTTCACTTTGGCGGGAAAGATCGCTTGGGGTTTTCCCTCTAAGATCGTCTGATACGCGCGCATTGGATCCAGTGGAAGTCCGATTTCTCGGACCAGACCATTTCCGGTCCCTGTCGGAATAATTCCGATCGGTGGAAGGGTCTCCGGTAGGGGACCGTTTTCCTCCGCCAGCAAGCCATTGACGACCTCATTTATCGTGCCATCCCCTCCGGCACACAGAAGAAGGCTCCAGCCTTCACCTCTTTTTTTATTCACCAGGCGTGTTGCATCAAGGGACGAATTTGTATAGAAAACATCAAGATATCCAGAGAATCGCTTAAGATGATCGAGTATTCCTTTAATTTTATTTCTTTTTTGTGAAGACCCGGCTGCGGGGTTAATGATGAACAAGACCTTTGTAAGAAGCAAGGGTCGACAGGGCGTGGACGATCGCGGAGAATCAGCGGTTTTAATCTTTCCTCCCATTCTCGGATGTGGGCGGAGAAGGCCGTCCTATTTTGATTGTAAAACGAGTGATGCCAGTGGAAAGGTCAGTGATCCCTTTCAATGACATAATCGGCCATCGTGACGAGGGATTGGCGATGGGTTGAATCCTTAAAAGAAGAGAGAGCTTCTTTTGCCAGGTTGACAAAATCTTTGGCCTTGTTGATTGAATAATCGATTGACCCATAGTGTCGCATGAGATCAGTCACATACTTCAGTTCCTCTTTCTGTATCGTGGCCTCTCCGATCAGGTGTTCAAGTTCTTTTTTCTCTTCTTCCTTGCAGTGTTGGAGCAGATGAATAAGGGGGAGAGTAATTTTCCCGCCCGAGAGGTCTTCGCCGAGGGATTTTCCCAGGCGCTTTCCATCGGCGATGTAGTCCAGCGTATCATCGGCCACCTGAAAAGCTATACCGATGTGACGTCCATAGGACGAGAGGGCCTCTTTTGTTTCTTCGGATCCCTTCGCAATAATTGTTCCGATACGGCAACTGGCTGAAATGAGTGACGCCGTTTTATATTCGACAATCTTGAAGTAGGTCTCCTCTGAGAGATTGAAGTCCTTGCTGTGATAAAACTGGAGCGTTTCCCCCTCAGTCATGCTACGGCAGGTTTTGGAGAGCACTAGGTTGATCTCATGGTTTTCCATTGTCACGGCCTGACAAACAGCGAGGGTATAGAGGTAATCACCGACAAGAATACTGGGTTGGTTCCCCCACTTTACGCGCGCAGTTGCATTCCCGCGACGTACCTCCGCATTATCCAGGACATCGTCATGAAGGAGCGTGGCCGTATGAATATATTCAATCAGGCCCGCGCCAACAAGAAGCTGTTCTTTATCTTCGGAACTGCCTGCGAGTTCCGAAGAAATCATCAGAAAAAGAGGTCGGATTCGTTTGCCGCCGCTGTTAAGGATATAGGTGGCGATATCGTTGACAAGGTCGATTTTAGAGTCCAGTCCCTTCAGGATCTGTCCTTCAACCTCGTCTAACGATTTCTTGTATGTGGACCAGACACAATCCATTCCCTCCACAGAAGATCTCCTTTAATCAGGTCGAAAAGTACGGAAATAGTATGGGATGCTACCTGTTATGTCAAGTTAAAACGTCTATTCTGGAACCTGTGTAAAAGAACTTGACACAGTCAATATTTTCAATCAGACTTGCCCGGAATAGGCAGGCTTCATCCCTTCTGAAGTTCGGATAGGAACCCGTGATGTCGGAGCAACTTTCTCAAATAGCCGTTCGTCCCTCGCGAAAGGTTCCACGCGATATCATCATCTTGGGTATTGTCATGATTGTTTCCGGGTTTTATGATGTCAAAATCATTCTTGACCATCCGGAATATGAACTTCCGATCATGGGGATGAAGTTTGGGGGAACGGTCGGTCGGATGGTTATCTTTCTTTTCCCCCTCCTTCATTTTGTCGTCGGCTACGGTGTGATTCGCTGTCGGCGATGGGCCTACTACCTTTTCATCGCATTTGCCGCATACGGCATTATCAGTCCCCTCATCAACTACTTCCGCATGCCTCCTCCGCACCGTATTCGAACCATACTACTCATCGGCAGTGTTATTGTGTTGGGATATCTCTACAAACGAAGAGCCTACTTCAAAACCTAATCCTAATCCTTGTTTTACGTGATGTTTCAGGTTGCCTAGATTTGGCTTCAGGGTAAGGCACGAGGAGCGCAGAACCGGAGCGTATACTTTAATGCGTGAGGATTCGAGTACCACAGAAACGCAGCAATGGAGCCAAAGATAGGTGAGATGAATCGTTACGTTTTACTTTAGTGCCAGATTGGAGAATATCTCTGTGGCGGCCATGGACCAATCCATGAAGGTCTTTGGGAAAACACCCAGGGCAAAGACGCCGATCAGTGAAATGCAGACCACGGTCCGAAGGGGAAGGGGAATGGGGATCGCCGATGTATCTGTCGGTTCGGCAATGTAGATCTTCTTGACGACTACGAGATAATAGTACATTGAAATGACGATATTAATCAGACCGACGATGACGAGTAAGATCAGGTTTTGATTGATGGCGGCCGCAAAGATATAAAGCTTGGCAATAAATCCTCCAAGGGGAGGAACCCCTGCAAGTGAGAGAAGGAAGACCAGGAGCGAAAATGCGAGAAAGGGAGAGCGCCGGTTCAGTCCGGCCAGATCGTCGATATCATCCTTGTCCGTGAGGTTGGAGAAGGCGATCACAACGGCAAAGGCCCCGATGTTGGCAAAAAGATAGGCCAGGAGATAGAAGAGAATGGAATCCCCGCCCATCTTCGTTCCGGCGGCCAGGCCGATCAGTATATTCCCGATCTGGGCGATCCCCGAATAGGCGAGCAGCCGCTTCATATTCTTCTGTGCGATGGCCACGATGTTTCCATAGGTCATCGAGAGGATGGCCAGACCCACCATGAACCAGACCCAGTCGCTTCGCATCCCTGAAAAGGTCGAGAGAATGACCCGTAAGGTGACCGCAAAAGCGGCCCCCTTTGGGGCAATGGAAAGGAAGGAGGTCACGGGTGTCGGAGCACCTTGATACACGTCCGGGATCCATGCGTGGAAGGGAACAGCGCCGATCTTGTACCCGAGCCCGACGAAGATAAACAGCAATCCGATGATGGCCCCCAGGGAGGGCGTGATATTTATCAGCTCAGCAAACCGGATGGTGCCTGTTGCTCCGTAGACCAGGCTGATCCCGTAGATGATAATGGAGGATGTCAGGACCCCCAGGATAAAGAACTTGATTCCGGCTTCACTTGATTTTTCATCATCTCTTAGGTAGTTCACAAGAACATAAAATCCGAAGGTCGAAAACTCCAGGGAGAGATAGAGTGAGAGGAAATCGTTGGCCGAGGCCATGAACATCATTCCAAGAACAGAAAAAAGAATGAGGAAGTAATACTCGCCCCTAAAGTACTTGGCCTTGTTGATGTAATCAATCGACGAAAGGATGATCAGCATGGCCGTGATCAAAACGAAGATTTTGAAGAAGAGGGCCAGGGGATCCAGGATAAACATTTCGCCAAAGAGGGTTCCGGATTTTCCAGAGGCGAAGTACCCGATCAGTTGAAGACCAATAAGGCCGCATCCGGCCAGGGAGAGATAAGCGAGTCGGTCCTTGCCAACCTTTGGAAAGAGGAAGTCGATTGAAATAACAAGACAAACCAGGAGGGTCATCCAGAGTTCGGGAGCCATCAGCGAGAGATCGATATCAGCAAGGTTCAGCGGAGCGGCCATCAGAAACCTCCTGCCTGTGTCAGTAAGGGGGTGACTTTGTGCATGCGCTCCAATAAGGGAATGACGCCGGACTGGATCACATTGATGAAGTGAGAGGGAAAGAGGCCGTAGTAGATGGAGCATGTCAGCATTAAAATCAGGGGAAGGCGGTCATGCCAAAGCGTTGCGTCCATGGCGCCTGAAAACTCCGATTTGAGATCTCCAAAAAAGACGCCGCGCATCATCCGGAAGAGGTAGCAGAGCGTGAGACAGATGCCGAGGACGGCCAATATGGTGATCTTGGGGTACATGCGCCAGCTTCCGACGACAATCATCAATTCACCCACAAAGTTGACGGTCAGGGGAAGGCCGAAAGAAGCAACGACGGCCACGATAAAGACCCCTGTAATGAAGGGCATTCTTTTAGAGAGTCCCCCCAGAGAGGGAATATCCCGGGTATGCGTCTGGTCGTAGACCCAGCCGGCCATCGCGAAAAGAAGCCCGGTTGCTAAGGCATGGGCAAACATGTAAAGAATCGCCCCGGTCAGACTGATGACATTTAAGGCGGCCATGCCGAGGAAGATATAGCCCATATGGCTGGATGAGGAATAACCGATCACATACTTGGTATCCCTCTGGAAGAGGGCGACCAGGCCGCCGTAGACGATGCTTCCGATGCAAAGGTAGGCCGCGACCGGCATCCACTCCTGAGTGGCCTCTGGAAAGAGAAAAAAGGCGACCCGAATGATTGAGAAATGACCCAATTTCATCAGGACGCCGGCATGCAGCATACTCGTGGCGGCCGGCGCGGAGGCATGGCCGACCGGTGACCAGGAGTGCATGGGCCAGAGGGGGGCAATAGAGGCAAAGCCGAAGAAGATCATGAACCAGATTGCTGTCACAAGGGCCTTTCCATATTGCCCCTCCGGAACCTGAGAGAGTTCGATCAGGTCGAAGGTGTAGAGGCCTGAATTGCTGTAGATCAGGAGAATGCCAAGCAGCGCCAGTACCGCTCCCGCAGAGAGGAAGAGGACGAGTTTCATTGCCGCATATTCCTTGCTGTTCGATGTGAAATTAAAGAAGAAGCGCGGCGTGTCCTTCAGGGGGTTCTTTGATTCAAGATAGCCCTTTGTATGGCTTCCCCAGACGCCGATCAGGAGATACATCGGGATGACCGACATTTCATAGAAGAAGAAAAGGAAGAAAAGGTCGAGCGAGACATAGACCCCGACGGTGGCAGAGGTCAGGATCAGGAGAAAGATATAAAACTCTTTTGTCCGGTCTTTGATGTGCCATGAGACAAAGATTCCGGCAAACATGAGGATACACGATGCGAGGACGAGGGGGACCGCGATGCCGTCGACGCCCAAATGGAAGGAGATCCCGATATCCGGGGCCCAGACATACTTCTCAATGAATTGAAAGCCCCCTTTTTTATAGTCAAAGGTATAAAGGAGATAAAACGAGGCCATCATCGAAATAAACGCCGAGCCGGCCGCCACAGCACGGACCAGGAGGGGTTTCGAGTTCGGGATAAAAATAAGAAGGATGGCGCCCCCAAAGAGTGAGAATAGAATGATGGACAAGAGATGGGTGCTCACGGAGTGTTCTCCTTTAGTGAAACAGGCCTTGCCTGTACGACTTCCTGCTTCCACTTCGAAGCGGGGGGACCTATGCTGAACCGGGGGATTTTTTGATTTTCTGCGATGGAGGCCAATTCCGTCCGGCTTGTTAAGAACGCGATGGAACCCTCCATTCTCTTGAGGAAGGGTCCCGGGAAGAGTCCGGTCCAGAAGATGACCCCGCACAGGGCGATGCAGATTGCCACTTCTCTTCGGTCCAGGTCAAGTAATACTTTATTTTTCGGGTTGTCAAGCGGTCCGTACATGAGGCGCTGGTACAGCCAGATAAGGTACCCTGCTCCAAGGACCACCCCCCCGATGGCCACCGCGGCATAGCGCCAGTCAGCGCGAAAGGCCCCTGATAATATTAGAAATTCACCGACAAAACCGTTTGTTCCTGGCATTCCCATTGAGGAGAGACTGATGATGAAATAGAAGGCTGCCAGGATGGGAACCTGCTTGGCCAGACCGCCATATTCGGAGATCAAACGGGTGTGTCGTCTCTCGTAGAGAAAGCCGACGATGAAGAAGAGTCCTGCCGTTGAGATTCCATGATTGATCATCTGGATCATGCCGCCCTGAATCCCGAGATGGTTGAGCGTGAAAATCCCGAGCATGACAAAACCAAGATGACTGATGGAAGAGTAGGCGATCAATTTCTTGATGTCGTCCTGCGCGAGCGCGAGCCAGGCTCCATAAACAATTCCAATGACCGCCAGGACAGAGATGAGCGGCACAAAGGTCCGTGAGGCATCGGGGAGGAGCGGAAGAGAAAAACGGACAAATCCGTAAGTCCCCATCTTCAGAAGGAGGCCCGCCAGCATTACGCTTCCGGTTGTGGGGGCCTCCACATGGGCGTCGGGAAGCCAGGTATGAAAGGGAACCATCGGAACCTTGAAGGCAAAACCAAAGAAAAGAAGGATGAAGACCAGGATTTGCTGCTCGGGAGGAACGGGTGCCTTCAGAAGATCGATCAGGCTGAACGAATAGTTCAGCGGGAGGTTCTGTGCTACGGCAAAATCATGGTAGTTCAGGGCGAGAATGGCAAAACCCACCAGCATCAGGACACTTCCTACCAGGGTATAGAGAACGAATTTCAGCGAAGCGTAGTCCCGGTTGGTCCCCCCCCAGATCTTGATGAGGAAATACATTGGGATCAGCATGACTTCCCAGAAGAGGAAGAAGAGGATGAGGTCAATCGCCACAAAGACCCCGATCAGGGTAAACTCCAGTCCCAAAAGACAGAGGAGATATTCCCGAAGATGGTCGTGGTCCATTTTCCAGGAAAAAAGGACGGTTAGGACCGGCAAAAAAGTACTCAAGAGGAGCAGCCAGAGGCTGATCCCATCTACCCCGACGTGGTAATTGACCCCCATCGGGACGATCCAGGGGAGTTTTTCGACAAACTGCATGTCGGCTACCCCGGGTTCAAAGAACGACAGGAGGAGGAGAGAGAGGAGGAAGTTGGCCGAAACGGTACCGAGGACAACTTGCTTCATCACTTTTTTATCAGGGAGTCTCCAGATCAAAACGGCCCCGATCAGGGGAAGAAAGATCATGAGGCTCAAGATTGGAAAGCCAATCTGATCCGAAGCAAAAACCTGGTTTAATGTTCCCAGCATAGACCCCTCATTTCAAGACCAGCAGTGACGGGATCTGGCTTTTCAGAACCAGGTAGAGATTCACCAATACAAAAATGCCGATGACAATCATCATGGCATAGTGATTGACCGTACCGGTCTGGAGACGCTTGAGAATCCGGGCGGCCACATGATTTGCGTATCCCAATAGGTTGAGCGCTCCGTAGACCACGTACTTTTCGATCGTAGAAGAAAGCCACCCTCCAAAGAAGACGACCCGTCCGACGGCATTGACAATCCCATCGATAATTCGGGTGTCAAACTTACGGCAAAGGGCAACCCAGCGGATGGTTGATTGAATGATCAGACGTTTATACACCTCAGTAATAAACTCTTCATAGCGTGCGAGGGGTTTCTCCGCGAACCACATAAAGCCGGGGACGCCTCTCCGGTAGGCGATAT